>JAEEGH010000366.1_pt1 | contig 236126 bp, 212 predicted proteins | sample 9134181 | NCBI WGS metagenome assembly JAEEGH01 (sample SAMN16246544, study PRJNA631951) | gut metagenome | biome: gut microbiome; feature: rumen; material: DP-attached | host: Bos | place: Iran: Karaj | collected 2018-10 | reverse complement strand
TGATATGTACCCTCTTTACTGGACAACCAGTAAGGAGGGTATTTTTATGCGTTATAGTTATGAATTTAAAAGAAAATGTGTTGAGATGTATTATCGTGGAGAATATCCAGAAACTCCCGAAGGAATAGGACTAAAACGATTTCACCAAAAGATACGTGAATGGGTAAAGATTGAAGAAACCTGTGGTCCTGACGCATTAAAGCATAATAGTCAAAATAAAGATTGGACTCCAGAGGAACGCTATGCATTGGTTGCTCGTGTTATGGCTGGAGACTCAATAAGCTCTGTAGCTATTTCAGCTGGCATTAATAGTGGTCAACTTTCTCAATGGGTTCGCAAATATAGGATTTACAGTTATAATGGTCTTATTCCAAAGAAGAAAGGTCGTAAATCAAAAAATCCGGATATGAAAAAAGTAGGAACCAGAAAGCCTCCAAAGCCTAATGAATCTGAGTACGAAGAATTAATCAGGCTAAGAGCTGAAAATGAATTAATGAGGGCTGAAATTGAAGTAATAAAAAAAGAGATCGCCTTGAGAGAAGAAAAGGAAGCTGCGCGACTCAAGGCGAAAAAGCAGCAATCATCAAAGAACTCCGAGAAGAAGGACACCAATTAAAGTATCTTCTTAAAGCTATGCATTTACCAAAGTCCACCTACTACTATGAAATTAGTAAAACCGATGTTGTTGCAGAAAGAAACATTGAACTACTTGATGAAATAAGGACGATTTTTGAACAAAACAAACGTAGATATGGTGTTAGACGTGTTCATCAGGAATTAGTTAACAGAGGTTTTAACGTTAACCACAAACGTGTACAACGTCTCATGCATAAAGAAGGCTTATTAGGAAAAAGACCTAAGGAGAAATATCACTCTTATAAGGGTGAAATAGGAAAGATTGCTGATAATGTAATTAATCGTGACTTTAAAACAACAGCACCTTTGCAGAAGTGGACTACAGATGTATCACAGTTTAACTTTTCCTGGGGCAAATGTTATATTTCTCCTATTCTAGATATGAACACAAATGAGATCATTTCTTATGATCTTTCATTGCATCCAACTTTAGACCAAGTTAAAAGAATGCTAGGAAAAGCATTTGAAAAATTCCCCAATGTAAATGGGGTAATCTTTCATTCTGATCAAGGTTGGCAGTACCAGCATGCTTATTATATAAAAGAGTTAAAGAAGCATGGGATTATTCAATCTATGTCGAGGAAAGGTAACTGTTACGATAATTGTATAATGGAAACATTCTTTGGAAGAATGAAAAACGAAATGTATTATGGATATGAAAAAGAGTATTCATCCTTTGAAGAGTTCAGTATAGCGGTTGAGGAATATATAGATTACTATAATAACAAAAGAATCCAGGCAAAAACAAAATGGATGCCACCTGTACAATACAGGATAGCATCCATGTGTTAAGCCTAGTTCATAAATATGTGTCCAGGATTCTGGGTACATATCAAGCCGGCGTCCTTTGTTATTTCTAATATTATGCTCCGAGGTAGGTCATTACCTGTTCGAGCATCTCGCAGAAGCTTTCGATAGCTATCTCACGTGTTCTTCCGCTTATCGGGAAGAATTCTCTGTTTGATATCATCTCCTTGAGTCTTCTAAGTTCTGATATATCCTTCATATAGAACTGATTGATCGTAGCTCTGTCATATACTACGAGGAATGCCTTCTTGATCTTGTAGATATCCTCAAGACTGCTCTTTCTTAACAGCTCAACTATCCTGTCGATAGATATGAACTCGGTAAATGATCTGTGCTCGATGTAGTAATCCTTCTTGTCTGTACAGTTCTCCATGAACTTGTCTGCAGTCTCGTACTTGTTGTTATCAACCGCTGCAGCTATGTTGATCTCACGGTTCTTCTCATCAATACGTGCTTCGATCGGTCCGTAGATCTCCATGTAGAGCTTTCTTTCAGCTTCTGACACGAAGGTTCTGGGCATCTTGCCTATCTCTTGGCACTCTGTTGCCTGGTCGATAAGATCAAGCATTGTCTTCTGGACATCCTTGATATCTCTGTTATAGAGCTTCATCCTGTCAAGATAGATCAAAAGATCGATGATGTTCTGATAATCCATGTATGAGTATTTGCCTTCTTTAAGCTCGTTTGTGAGCTTGTTTGTAAGAAGTTCAACCTCGTCATCGGATTTGATCCTCCAGTCCTGAAGTTCTCCGAGAGCCTTACCTGTTGATTTGATCTTTTTGTTTCTGAGGCTTTCCTGTTCCTCAAGATTTATTACCTGCTTAGCAGACTGATTGAATGCCTGATCATCCCAGAATGTCTTTGTTATCCACTCATCAATGAATCTGTGTCGCATTATATGCTCGTTTTCCTTGCCTTCAAAAACGATGTAGTCAACATTTAATCCGGAATTCCAGGGAGCGAGCTTCTTGTTCTTTCCGATAGCTCCTGAAAGCCAGATGCTGTACTGAAGGAAAGAATCAACAACATTTTCGTACAGCTTTGCATTGCCGTAGTACTCTTTCGTCTTCTTGTAGATCTCGTTGTACTTGTCGATCCAGCGAAGGAAGATACGAAGGTTTCTGTTGTCTGTCTGCATGAAGCTGTTCTCTATCCTGTCGATATGATCAAGAAGGAACTTTCTGTATGTCTCATCCTTTACATATGCAGCCGTACCAACGGAAGGGTCTCCGTTTATTACTTCAAGGATGGTCTCCTTAAGGCTCGGATAGTAGGGAAGTGTCTTTCCTACGACCTTTTCTCTTATGTCCTTGTATACATAGTTTACTGAGTATACATTCTCATTTAACTTCTTAAGATCATCTACGCTTATTGAAGAGATATCCTTTTTCTTTGCAGCCTTGGCATCAGCGCTTTCGCTTTCGCCAAGAAGTGACTTGCCTCCGATAAGAAGTGACAGATACTTAAGCTCGAGATTGCTGTTTGTATATATCTTTCCGATATTTTCCTCATCGGCAAGGATGATAACCTTGCATCCGCAGTGCTCGATAAGGTTGTCTATGAAACCGAGTACCTCGTCAACGGGTATCGTACATCTTTCAAGGTCATCGAAGCATATGACAAAGTTCTTTACCTTTGAAAGCTCTTTCATGGTGCTGACCTTGCTCATATCCATGTTTACCATATCGTTTATGGATACCGATACAGCCTTGCTGGCAATCGCAAGCATTCCGTTTGCGGCATTTAATGCTTCCTTTGTTCCGTTGCTCTTCTTCCACTTAAGATGAAGCATGAAATTTGTCATCAGCTGTTTTGCGAGCGCATCTATCGTCGCAATACCGTAAAGAGAAATATAAACATTCTCCTTAGGCGCTCCGTCAACAACCGCTGTTGTCACCGCGTCTACAAGATGATGCTCATACAGATATGTCTTACCTGAACCCCAGGGGCTGTCGATAAGTATCGCGTACTGAGCCATGTCATCTCTTACATAATCCCTCACACACCTAATGATCTCTTCTCGTGTCATTTGCTATTTCCTCCACCTTTAATTATTTGCCATTCTCTCATATATTTCATCGAGCCATTCTCTGTTTAGCTCGGTGTTGTTTAATATCGTGACCCTGTCAGGTCTTGTCGATGCAGCTCTCATCCAAATCTGAGCAAAGAGCTCCTTGTCTATGCCGTAGCTTTCAGGATTAAGATCGAGTCCGTATGATCTGCATACCTCAAGCATCTTCATATCGTCTCGTCCCTGGAAGTTCGCGGCTCCGACCGTTCCGAGTGCGACCGCAAGTCCGTGGCTTATCTTTATATCTGGGTAATATTCCTCCAAAGCATGACAGAACAGATGCTCGCTTCCGCTGCAGGGTCTTGATGAACCCGCTATCTCCATTGCAAGTCCTCCCATAACGAGTGCTCTTGCAAGTGTACGTAAGAAGCTTATGCTGTTCACGTTCTTCTCATCGAAATGAGCGATCGAATCGTAACACATCCATGCGATAGAATAAGCAAAGTCATCAACCGGTTTTCCTTCAGCCTTTGCTGCAAGCGACCAGTCATAGACAGCTGTATATTTTCCTATCGTATCACCGATACCGCCCAGCGTCTGGATCTGAGGCGCTTTCTGTATCATCGTTGTATCAACGAGTATCGCTGTCGGTATCTTGCAGGCGAGTGTCTTTCTGTTTCCGTTCTCTGTTCCGAGTACCGCAAAAGGTGATGCCAGAGAATCGTTGCTTAAGTTTGTCGGAAGGCATATATAAACTGCCTTGCTGACATATGAAGCATATTTTGCAACATCAAGGACTCTTCCGCCGCCGAATCCTATAACGACTTTTATATCATCGATACAGATCTTCTTTGCGATGCGTACAGCCTCGTCAAAGTCTGCATGAACTACCTCGAATACCTCGGCATTGTTATAGTCGGACTGTATCTCGCTGACTATGTCGCCGTAAAGATCATGTAAGAACTTTTCTGTTATGACTAGCGATTTCTTTCCTTCTATTTCGGGAAGGTATTGTTTTACCGCTTCATCCGTACGGGTAAATATGTCTTCTTCAACAACAAGACAAAGCGGCAGATTAAAACGCGAATGCTGGTTCATATCTTGGCCTCTTATTTGTGTTATGTAAACCCCTGTTCCCGTGAACAAATCCAAAGACTAGTATAGCACATCTGTCTGTTTTCACTCAAGAGATACTCTCCCAGAATTTCTCGATTTTTTCTTTTGATGAATCAGTCTTTCCCTGGATCATTTCACTAGAGCCGCCGCCCTTTGCACCGATGTTTTCACGCATCTTTTCAGAAAGGATCTTTGCATCCATATCCTTTCCTCCCGCATAGTAACGATATCCTTCATCATCATTTCCGACAAACAGCCCGACATATCCTTCTTTCAGGTCTGTAAGTGCATTGTAGATATTCTTCATGTTTGATGCAGACAGATCCATATCAGTAAAGACAAGGCAGCCGTACTCTCCGCTCTTTATCTTTTCTATTATCATGCTCTCTGTAAGATCTGCGACTTTTGCATTCAAAGTCATGTTTTCTTCTTTAAGGTTTGAGACTATTGCAGGAACGTTATCGGGATGAGTGCTGAATCCCTTTGCTATCTCCTTGAGGTTATCCAAGTTGTGACATATATACTCAAGTGCTCTTCTTCCGCAGAGTATGCTTAGCTGGGTACCGCCTTTAAACTTCATGGATGATATGATCTTTATGATCCCTATCTGACCCGTTTGCTTAACATGAGGTGCACAGCATGCACAGATATCAACAAGGTTTTTCTCATCTCCTATGGTTATCAGTCTTACCTGAGCTTTTATATCTATCTTGCTTCTATATGTTATGTTAACCAGTTCTTCTTTTGAAGGATAGCTGTCACTTATCGCAAGATTCATATATATGATCCGATTGGCGTCTCTTTCGATCTCATCTATCTGATCCTGAGTCAGTATACCGTCAAAAGCCAGGGTGACAGGCTCATCATCGCTCAGATGAAAACCGACGTTGTTATAACCGAACCTGCTATGGACAAGACCCGATATGATATGTTCTCCGCTGTGGTTCTGCATCCTGTCAAAACGGATATCCCAGTCAAGTTTACATAACACTTCCATTCCCGGTTCTATACTATCATCGACCAGGTATCTTATATCAGTCTCACCTTCAGTAGGAGATCCCAGTATCTCACCTTTTAAAACATTGACTGTTTTACCGTTACCTGTAATAGATCCGGTATCCGAATACTGTCCTCCCTCTTCGGGAAAGAAAATGCTCTCCTTAAGTTTTATGTAAACCTTGCCGTCTTCAATGATACAGTCGCTGACTTCAGTTCTGTACTCATTTATAAAGCTCTGCTTTTCGTATATTTTTTCTGTCACGTGTATCTAACCTTTCCTGTTACTCATACAAGATCAGGATGCTCTCCCGACCATCCCGCCTGAGGAAGACATCCAAGATACTTAATATCTTCATCACTTATCTCAAAGCCCTCTATAGAGATATTCTCTTTAAGTCTTTCTTTTGAAGATGCCTTCGGAATGACCATTATATCCTGCTGAACAAGGTATCCAAGCAGGAACTGAGCAGGTGTTTTTTTATACTTATCCGCCATATCGAGTACGACCGGTTCCTCAAGGATCCTTCGTCTTCCCAAAGGACTCCAAGCCTGTATCAGCATTCCCTTTGATCTTGCATACTCAACAGCCTTATGCTGCATATATCCCACATGCAGTTCAAGCTGATCCACCATCGGCTTTACATCAGCTTCATCCCATATGGCATCTATATGATGAGGAAGGAAGTTTGAAAGTCCTATCGCTCTAACCTTTCCGTCCTTATACAGTTCTTCCATTGCTTTCCAGGTATCCTTAAGGACACTCTTCCATTCATCTTTTGCACCATCCTGTTTCGGCCAGTGTATCAGATAAAGATCAAGATAGTCGGTTCCAAGTCTTTCAAGAGATTCTTTGCAGGCTTTCAGAGCATTCTCATATCCCATCTCTGTTCTCCACAGTTTGCTGCATATCTGAATATCCTTTCTTGATATGCCCGAATCTTTAAGAGCTTCTCCAACCTCTTCTTCGTTTTTATAAAATGATGCGGTATCAAAATAACGATAGCCGACTTCTATTGCCTGCGCTATCGCTTCTGTTTTTTGGCCATCGGTCGCAAGATAAGTCCCGTATCCTACAGCCGGAAATACCAGTCCGTTACTCAGTTTGAATTCTTTCATGTTTATACCCCGTGTGCTACATTGCTTTTGCCAATATCAGTATATCAGATATGAAAAAATGTGTCCCGTAAAAACTGTATTTGTGATGTGACTTTTTCCCTGAAGACAAAAATAAAGGACAGCACGTGCTGTCCTTTAAAAATAACTTATCATCCTTTAAAATCAATGTGCTGTCCTACCATCATCTCCTGGTCGGTCATGACACTGTTCATCTTATAGTTTTGGAAATAGTCATCAACCTTCTTTGCAAGTTCCTCAACGCTTGAAGCATAGATTATCTCGACATCGTCATCGTTTTCAACCTCATCAAAGATGTCGGTCTTCTTTCCTTCTATCCGCTCCTTTTCCTTCTCCTTTTGAGCCTTCTTTTCCTCTGCTTTCTTTTCGGCCTTTTTCTCCTCTCGTTTAGCTTCTATACGCTCTTTCTGGGCATCAGAGGATTTCTTTAAAACTGCAAAGAATGAAGCTGTGCCTCCGTCATTGATGGTCATTCCGTAGCCTTTTACATTGGCTCCCATGGAATCCATCTGTTTCTTTAGCTGTGACAGACCGCTTGAAGCCTGTTCGATGAGGCCTTCGTATTTCTGTCTGAAGCTCTCATCCTCAGCCATCTTCTCGATCTTTTCTTCATCGATAAGAACAACCGTCTTATGGGGATTGGCAAAGCTTGATGCCATCATCCTGGCCTGATCCTTCTTATCCCTGCTCACAAGCACAAAGTCCATCTTTGAGTACTTCTGCTTAAGCTCTTCATAGTAAGCAGCTGCCTTGTCAGACAGTTTGGGTTCACCCACGGTCTTTCCGTAATTTACCTTTTTTGTGGTTGTTTCATCCGTCTTTTTTGTATTCGAAGTCTGATTTGCAGATGAGACATAGTTTGAAAGCGCTTCCTGTGCTGATGATAGATTCATATTGATCACTACCTCCTTGTAATAATCCTTCACATCCGTTTGAAGGTAAATAAACCACCTTAAGCGGGACACCTATATACGGTGTCCCGTATATTAAATGGTAGTTACAGTTAGGTTTCATGGAGTAATTCGTAAAGAAGTAATAAGATATTCCCCGTACCGGATTCCGTTCCATGTAACCAAAGAAAATAGAAACAGAAAACACTTTCTGCGTCCTTGCAGAAAAAATATGTTCTCTGTTTCTTATATCGGTTCTTTTTTATCGATTGTTTATAGCAGATGAAAATCTTTGTAAAACTAGTCAGCGACAATGAATTCTGTGCATGTATCAAACTGTCCTGAAAGCACTGTCACAGGAAACGATGCCGTTTCATTGAATCTGTTTGATATATACATGCAGCGGTTCGGCATTCCTTCGGGAATGATCATGTCAAAGACTGCAACACCACCCTTTACTTTGGATCCCTGGACTTCCAAAAAATCTTCCTTTTCAAATTCGTAGGTAGACAGGTTTAAGCTTCCCTCATAAAGATTAGCGACTGTATCATCCTTTAACATCACGACAGCAACTTTATCGGTAACTCCCGGATCGATCGTAAGACCCTCAGGCAGATATGCTGCAACATCCTCGGGGGGATTTTCAATCACACAGGCCAGTGCCCCGTAGGGCGCCTTGCTAACAAACTTTTCCCAGTAGGAAGCCTTGCCCGATCTCTTATAATCGGCAAATGCATACATTGCACTGTCTGAGATATCGGTTTCAAAAGTAAATGTCTTGTCATTCATATCCTTAACGGTAACCTGCGTACCGCTTTGATCGTATGAAACCTCGTATATCTCCTCTCCGTCCGTTGTTCCTATCACATGATCCTTGAAATTATAGAGTTCAGAATAATTTGAATAGACTGCCGTGGTTATATCATCATCAATCCAGGTAAGATTAGCACCGCATATCGTCTTTTCAACATTTCCAGTCAGTGTATTTACCATGATATAGGCACCTGTATGAGGATTTATGTGTGCATCCACTACCACCCAGTCACCCACCTGGTACATATCCATGATCGCATTTGCTAAAGGAACGTAATCCGTTATGTCATACTCCATTCCGTTTACGGTAAATTTAAGAGCTTCATAACTGTACTCCTGATCGATGCTTCCGAAATCATACATCCCGTAATATGATCTGTCGACTTCCTTTATATCTACGATATTTCCCTGTTCATCAGTCTTAAACTTACACATCAGCAAAGGATAAGTATTCTCGAGCTTTTTTTCATGCAGGAGCGTGTATGTATTAAGATCATCGTCTAACCTGTAAGGCGAGATATTTACATACCTTTGTGAAAAATACCCTTCAATGAACCTTCTTGCGCTGTAATCCTCCAAAGCCTCTTTTGTGTGAGCCTCCATGGGCTGGATCCAGTACTGGTAATAGACGTTTTTTTCCTCATCCTTTGTTCTTTCCCTGTTCCAGATAAGGCCGTAAAACTCCTCGTTTTTTAATGGCTCACTGTCTTTTGAACCGCTGCTTAAACGCCTGAACACCCAGTCGGACTGAACTCTTACCATGTCATTTTTGTCATACTCTTCGTACAGTCTCTCAACGTCCTGGAAAACATTTTCAAAAATATAGCTGTCACCGTTTCCAATCCATTCAAGAGACATGTAATCAAAAAGATGATTGCTTGATACCAGTATCAGTCCGGAAGTTGTCTCCTCATCGCATGTATAAAGATCCATCTCAGGTATATCTATCTTTGTTACGGGATCCATTCCCGAAAATGACAGTTCAAATCCGGTATATTCCTTTTCCTTAACAAGCTCATCCTTTTGCATGTCGTAGGTTTCATGCTTTTTAAGTTTAAAGCTTCCCTCAAGCTCAATACCGTCATACTCTCTAACAAATGTGCATTTACCGTTCTCATCTATCTTAAGAGTCGCATATTCCTTGTCATTAAGGGAATCCATAAGTTTCCATTCACCAGATACAAAGCTCATGAAAGACTCTTCGGATGTGATATCTACAACGGTGACCGCTTCTTCCTGTTCTTCTGTATCATCTTTTTTCTTTTTATCCTTTTTCTTTTTACTGTCCTTTTCCTTGTGTTCTGTTTCTACGGTCTCTTCATCTTCTGGTTCTTCCTTTTTGGAACAGCCCGTAACAGTAAATATGAGTATTAAAAGTATAAACAGTCTTAATAGTTTTTTCTTCAAGGATTTTCCTCCCATGTATTTCATGAGAACATTTTAACATTGATACCGGCTTTATTCCACCGCATCATTCTTCGTATATCTTATAAAGAAAAATACAGCCAAAACCAGCATAGGAAAGGTTGTAAACCCAAACGTGAGTATACTGTCAGCATGCCATCCGACAGCTTTTTCAGGATCCATTAAACATGCAAGGATCGATGGTCCGCAATTTGATACCGAATGCATTATGGTCGCAGGCCATATCGATCCGCTCTTTAGAGTTATGTATGTAAGCATGATCCCCATCATTATACACATGAAAGACATCGCAAGAAATCCTGTGAACGGATAACCTGTATAGTCAGTACCGAAATTGTGCCCCGCATAGGTAAGCGGCCAGTGCCACATTCCCCAGACAAATCCCCCTATCAAGACCGCTTTCTTAAAGCCCCATAGTTTTATCATCTTGGGCATCATATAGCCTCTCCAGCCTTCCTCTTCACCAAAGGCTGTACATGAACCAAATATCCCTGAGATGATAAGAGCTATCGGGATTATCAAAATATTTGTTTTTTCAGGTCCCAGGATCTCGATCAGCTGCTCATTGTTAGGATCATAGATTTCCGGTGCAATGATAAGACGTATAACGCATCCCAGTTCCGTATAGATATACGGTAATAATACTGCCAGTAAAAGATATATCCATTTTTTATCCTTAAAATACATTCCCAGCATCATCGAATCCTTGCCGGTAACTGCAAAGCCTTCTTTTGTTATGTACCTGGCAAGCAGCATTCCAAGCGTGGGAACGAACATTCCCAGAGCGACAAGAGAATCTATATCTCCTGACGTATCATTAGATTCAGCCCATATGTATCCGGCATGTATATAGGGAAAAAAGAATAATCCCCATGTTATCGCAAATGTGATCATAAGAAATATGATAAGGCGCTTTGCTTCTGTTTTTTTCTCTGTCATCCCAGCACCTCCCTGTCTTTGTTGATCCTGCATGTCAGCCTGTATGACAGATAATATACGATCAGGACTGCCACAGGTTGTGTCACATTTAAAACAATAAGTGCAAACCCGTGTGTTTCAGCGAAATGTACGAACACCTCGATATCAACATTACTTAAGAGATCAAGATCTCCGAAGAGAACAAATCCAACTACTAGAAACATGAGTATCTCCATTATCGCATTCTTTACGATTCCGGCTTTTTTTATTCCGAATGTGATAAAAAATGGCAGTTCTATGGCTGCGATTATTAACATCACCCCGTAAACAGGCAATAAGACTCCCATCAGCGCTCTTGAAAAGTCACTCATTGATTCATTTGCACTCAGTGATATATAAATGGTCCCCCAGACACATGACAGCGAATAGAAAACATATGTCATTATTCCGATAAAGATGTACTTCGAGGCGATATATGAATTCTTATCGAGTGGAAGACTCTTTGTAAACTGCATTGCATTATGTTTTTCATCGTTTGCTATTATCATTGTCGTAGATCTTGATATCAGCATACCTGTAATCACAACGATCAGAGGGAAAACTGTTATCCCGCCAAAATCAATAAATTCTCCCACCTCGCCTGAGTTTCCGGGAAACAGAACTCTAAAAGCCAAAAATATCAAAGTAAAAATGGAAAAAACGATCACATGTGTCCTGCCCTTTATTCCGACAAAATCCTTATATAACAAACCTGCCATCATGCCACCCCCTTTTTTCTTTCCGCAAAGAATACGCTCAGGGGATACATGATCACGAAGGTGATGATAGCAGCGATAAGGAGCACGTATGATCTGGAGGTTATAAGTGTGTGGATGCTGTTAAAATACTGTCTTATGATAGTCTCATCTTCATATACCAGTAATCTTTTTATCCCGTCAAAACCAGAAATTATAAGTGCTGCCACAACAATAAGAAAAGGTATGATGCCTGCATATCCCGATACTTTTGTTCCAAACACGTACATAATCAGGATCACGACACTTCCGTATATGAACATCAGTGATGAAAACGAGATGATCGTATTGGCGAATTCGCAGAATTTTACTATGTCTGTCAGCATCGAAAGAATAAGTGATATAACTATATCGATGACAGCCCCGACTGCTACAAACATAAGCGCTGTTATAAATCTGGAAGCGACTCTTTTTGCTGTTGAGACCGGCAGGCCCGCAGCTATCTTATAAAACCCCGCCTGATTATCCGCTCTGAAAAGACCGTCCAGATCACCTGCGCACGCGATCGGAAGCATCATAAGAAAGATCATGACACGATTCGCGACCTCTATCGTATCGGCAAGAGTGGCCTGACCGTCAGCGATCATATCCATCCTTGAGATATAGATATTTCCGTAATTAAAACTCAGCACAAACATGATCGTTGTGACTACAAGTCCTATGATGACTGCCACGTAATTCATAAACTGCTTTTTCATGCAGTAGAAATCTTTTATTATCAGTCCTTTCATAAGCTACCTCCCTGAGTTCTCGGATATGGAGATTGCTTTTGAACTGTTAACATAGTGGATCATTATCTGCTCTAAACCTGCTTCGTCTATGACCATTCCGGGATAGAGTTTTGATGCGGCTTTTTTGTCGTTTACCAGGATCTCTGCTCCCATGCTCGACACATCTACATCCACTATAAGAGATTTGCTTATCTCATTAACTTCATCTTTTTTGCATCTTAAGATACCGTGTTTTTCGATTATCTCATCCTTGTTTCCTGAAAGGACAATCTTTCCCGCGTCTATGAACACAACCTCATCGGCTATCTTTTCAAGATCTGTCGTGATATGGGATGAAAGAAGGATTGAGTGATCCTCTTCTATGACAAATTCCCTGAATATCTGTATGATCTCATTTCTTACTATGGGATCAAGACCGCTGGTTGGCTCATCCATGATGAGAAGCTTAGCCTTGTGTGACATTGCTGTTGCTATCTGCAGCTTCATTCTCATTCCTCTTGAGAACTTACCGCACTCTTTCTTTGAGGGAAGCGAGAACTTCTGTAAATAATCAAAAAACGCATCTTCATCCCAGTTCTTATAGATGTTTTTCATAACGGTATTGATCTGTTTTGGGGTCAGGAAGTCGTGAAAACCCATCTCATCGAATACAACACCGATGTCTTCCTTTAAAGCAGACATTCCGTCGTCTATGTTCTTTCCAAACACATATACTTCTCCGCCGTCTCTTTTTATAGCATCCAGTATGATCTGAATCGTGGTCGTCTTGCCTGCGCCGTTTTGTCCTATGAATCCGCATACACTGCCTGTAGGCACACAAAAGCTTACGTTATCAAGGACAAAATCACCGTAATCCTTTTTTACGTTTTTAAGTTCTATAACATATGAATCATCCATTATTTATCCTCTCACATACTCTTGTCTTCATACAGAAGCTCAAGCATCTCACGCATCTCATCCAGAGTCACTTTTCCGAGGATGGCCTTGTCAACGGCATTTTCCAGAAGTTCCTGAATAGCAAACTTCATATTTTCTTTTACGATATCGCTGTTGATACCCTTAACAAAACTACCTTTTCCGGTAACTGAATAAATAAAGCCGTCTCTTTCAAGATCCTCGTAGGCTCTTTTTGTCGTGATGATGCTTATCTTGAGTTCCTTTGCCAGTACTCTCATTGACGGCAGTGCATCTCCTTCCATAAGTTCTCCCGTCATGATCTGGCTTTTGATCTGTTCTTCAATCTGTTCGTAGAGAGCTACTCCCGAACTGTTAGAAATAATAATGTCCATATATCAATCCTTTGCGCAAAATCAATGATGAATATGTGCACTTATTCACCATTGTTTGATATTGTATATATTCAATATATACACTTGAGTTAAAAAAGTCAACCCCTATTATCTGTAAACCCTTAAATGAAATTTTTATTTCCATACTTTGGTTTACATAACTTATGATGCTAGAAGTTAGTCTTGCACAGACATATGAATATATTTACTCTTAATAAGGTTATCTATCTGTCAGAAAGGATACCATATGAGTAAAAATATCAAAGGTAATGGAAAACACCTTACCTACTCTGACAGAGTTTTTATCGAACAAGAGCTCATGCAAGGAAGCTCATTTAGAAGCATTGCATCCAAACTGAAAAAAGATCCTTCTACTATCTCAAAAGAGATTCGATTACATAGTACAATTTATAATATTTCAGTACATAGCCTTCGTCGATGTATGTATTGTAATCGCTTCAAAAAATGTGATGATACTGTTTTATCTTGTGGCAGCTGTGAAAACGAGAAATGCTGGACATGTAAATTGAACCTTATGTTATCAAAGAATTGCGATCGTTTCGATCCCCTCAAATGTTCAATACTTTCCAAGCCTCCATATGTCTGCAACGGATGTCCAAAGAAAAACACATGTCGTGATCCCAAACGATACTATCGTTCTTTTAGTGCTCAGAAGGAGTATGAAAAAAAACTTACTGACTCAAGGACTGGTATAAACATGACTCCCGAAGAATTGATGGAACTCAATGACCTTATATCTCCGCTGATAAAAAAGGGACAGCCTCTAAGTCATATTTTTGCTGTTCACGCTGATGAGATACCGGTATGCCGCAGAACGCTGTATAACTATCTTGATCAGCAGGTGTTCATTGCAAGAAACATAGATCTACCTCGTAGAGTACGCTACAAACGCCGTAAAAGGCAGACATCACCTAGAACTAAAGAACTTCGTCAAGCATATAGAAATAGACGTACTTACAAGGATTTTCAGCGCTACATGGAAGCTCATCCCGAATATGATGTGGTAGAAATGGACACAGTCAAGGGTGGTCGTAATTCCGGAAAATGTTTACTTACTCTTCTATTTAGAAGCTGTAACTTTATGCTGATTCTTCTTTTGCCTAAGTGTACCCAGGAATGCGTCATAGATGCCATTAATTCGCTTACTGACACAATCGGACTTACTTTATTTAGAAAATATTTCCCGGTAATACTTACTGACAATGGTTCCGAGTTCAAAAATCCTTATGACATTGAAAAAACAGAGGATGGTAAACAACGTACATATGTATTCTATTGCGATCCTTACATTTCAAATCAAAAAGGTAAATTGGAAAAGAATCATGAATTTATAAGATATGTCATACCCAAAGGGCGCAGTATGTATAAATACACTCAGGATGATATAAACCTGATGGCGAGTCACATAAATTCTTTAGCAAGAGATAGTTTAAACGGAGCTTGTCCATTTGACCTGGCAGAAATACTTTTGGACAAAAAAATTCCGCTTCTAACAGGACTGAAAAAAGTCTCCCCAGACGACGTCATGCTAAAACCGGAATTAATTGAAAAACGATTTCGAGAAAAAGACTAGTTAACACAAAGTACAGATAGATAACCACCTAAAACAATAAAGAATTACTTTTAAGGCAGGTGGAATTTATCTTTTCTCAAACTGTTTCAGCTGTCTGTTTGTTATGCAAACAAACAGACTACGTAAATGGATTATAGCACTTTTGAGGGTACTTTTATATAACTTATCCTCAAAAAAGTAGCTCAAAATCGAAAATACGATGTCAAATCTTGGCTAACTAGAAGTTAGTTTTTCATTTGACCTTATCTGTAAACACGTAGAGTGAAATTATAAATCCCGTGCTTTGGTTTACATAATTCTTTAGATAATAAGGGGCTGTATCTGTTATTTTGAAATATTTATATCGTAAAACTTCGTTCTGTACTCTCTTGGCGTATAACCTGTATATTCTCTGAACACCTTGGAAAAATGACTCTGTGAACAAAACGAGAGCGAGTAAGCGATCTGAGCATATGTATAATCTGTTCTGGCTAAAAGACTCTGGGCTACTTCCACTCTCATGTTCGAGATATACTCTGTAATGGTCCTTCCCATCTCCTTCTTAAACAGTGTCGTAAGATATCTGGGATTCAGTTTGACATATGCTGCAAGCTCATCAACCGTTATCTTTTCATTGAAATGTGAATCTATATAGTTAAGACACAACACTACGGATTTTGAAAGAGCGTTCTTTTTCTTAACCTTGTTTACTTCATCTACATATGTCCTGTAAAGGCCTTTTAACAGATTTCTGACTTCACCGATCGATTCCTGTACATCCGCCCTCTGTATATATAGGTCACTTATCGCATAGGCTGTCTCGAGAGGGACTCCGGCTTCAACCACAAATCTGGATGCAAGTGCCGTAGATACAACAAATAGATACTTTGCATTCCTTAAGGGGTCCATCGAAAGCTTGCCCTGCATGCTGTCATCCATGGTTCTGTATGCTTCCTCGACTGCTCTCATATCTCCCTGCTTAAGATAGTGATATCTGAGCATATCCTCCTTATGAGTCGGATGTATATAACCCTTGTCCGCATTTTCAAATAAGAGATTTCTGATCTCGTCAGGATCTATCCTTAATTCATCTGTCTTGTTCATTATCGCATGTCCTTTCTGTGATATGACAATTATAACATTAATGTGACTTTCTTGATATATGTGCGGGCACGCTTTTTTATATAATCTGTTTATGAGACAATGGACTTGTTTAGGGGGATTTATGAATACACAGTTTAAATTGGACAAGAACTTCAGAGGAAATGCTTACATAGTAAAAAACGGTGAAATACTATTAAGCCACTGTAGCGGGTATGCTGATATCGCAAATAAGATTCCAAATGTATTTAATACGAGATTTGCATGCGCATCGATGAGCAAGACGTTTGTTGCCGTTGGAATCCTTCAGCTTATTGAAAAAAACAGGTTGTCTTTTGATGACAGCCTAAAAGACCTGCTTGATATTGACCTTGGATACATCGATTCCAATGTAACCGTAAGACAGTTGCTAACGCACACTTCAGGCATAGCTGACTATGATGATGAATCAGACCAGGATGTTTATGAGCTATGGGCCAACTATCCAAACTACAAGATCAGACGAAACGAAGATCTATTTGAGCTGTTCAAGGATAAGATGATGAAGTTTACACCCGGTGAAAGATTTGATTACAGCAATTCGGGTTATGTTTTACTCGCAATGATCATTGAAAAGATCACAGGTTCTGATTTTGATGTATATCTAAAGGAAAACATCTTTGATTTATGCTCCATGTCTTCTACCGGCTACTTTGAATCTGACAGACTTCCCGAAAGATGTGCCAACGGATACATCTATGATCCCAAAACCGATTCATGCCGCACAAATATCTTTTCGGTAGCGGCAAAAGGAACCGGTGACGGCGGAGCATATGTGACGGTTGAAGACATCATAAGATTCTGGAAAGGTCTATTGGAGTACAGACTGTTATCAAAATCAAGCGTGGATCAGATGTTTTCAAAACAAAGTGGCAACGGAGATGACCCCGAGGAAGGCTATTACGGTTACGGAGTATGGATAATCGATAATCCTGACGGTAGTGATTATGTATATATGCAGGGACTGGATCCCGGCGTATGCACTATCTCTGAGTATAATCCGAATAACGGCATGATATCCGTCCTGCTTAGCAACTACGGTGACAATGTATGGGCAAGAATGAGAAGCATAAGAAAAGAGCTGTACTGATTTAGAGGAGTCATATGAACTTACTGTATCCAAACGGAAAAGAAAAGATCAAAAGCCTTTCTGAAGACACGATAAAGGATCTTGCATTAAACGAGATCATCGATATGTTTTCAACAAACGATACGGAGAAGACATTTGCGCTGAATGTGCTCTCCACATTCGTAAATGATGATGAGACTATCATATACCGTCAGGAGATCATAAAGGATTTTCTTTCAGATGATGACTTCAGAGCCTCTCTTAAGATGATCCTAAAAAAAATCCGAGTCTTAAGGGAATATCGCATGCATAACCATTTCCATGTCGTAAAGAAGACATCGATATGGGATATGATCGAATATATGGAAGAGATGGATATATATATCCAGACAGTAGAGGAACTGTCTGCATTATTTGAACGCACGCAGTTTAGCGCACGCGGACTTAAGGATATCTCTTCTCTTTTATCTGAGGCGATCAAAACAGACCGCCTTACGGAAGTCAAGAAATTCGTCGCCGATATGAAATCGGACATCTCCACTTTAAAGAGTGTGACTGTCGGTATTAATCTTGATTCGGAGCTGTATCCCGAAGAGGTTATCATGGTGAGCATGAATACCGTTCCCTATAGATCAAGGATGATATTCCGTGACATGGCAGCCTCCATACAAGCTCAGCGTGAAATAACATACAGATATCCTTCTCCAACCATGAAGTATCTGACAGCCGACATCGAAAAGGAACTTGCAAGGGCTGTAAGAAAATACAAGAAGGCACTCAGAGAACATATCGATTTCAAAGGATATTTCCTCGTTGATATCTGCGATGACCTGAATTTCTATCTTCAGATAGCTGAATTCGGCTCTGAACTGAAAAAGAAAGGCCTTCCGATCAGTTTTCCGAATATCTTACCGGATTCGGATCATGTAAAGATGGATCAGATCTATAATCTGAGACTTGTTAATGAAGGATCGGATGAGATAGTAAGAAATGATATCTCGTTTAGCGAAAATGAAAAGATTTATATTCTGACTGGTCCTAACAGAGGCGGAAAGACCATAATGACCCAGGCTGTCGGCATGGCCGCTTTAATGGCCGCGCAGGGTCTGTTCATTGCAGGAAACAGTTACGAAGGATACGCATTTAATGATATTCTTACTCATTTTCCTGCCAAGGAGGATCAGACTCTGAACATGGGCAGACTCGGTGAAGAGGCAGTCAGGATCCAGCAGATCGTCAAGGATGCCACTCCGTTTAGTCTGGTTCTTTTAAATGAGACATACGCAAGCACCAATGCGGTTGACGGACTGTATCTTGCAAAGGACCTTGTAAGAATACTCAAGCACAAAAATGTACCGGCCATATACAACACTCATCTTCATGAACTGGCCAGATCGACAGAGTCAATGAACGAATGGGACGGGAACAGCGATGTTGTAAGTCTTACCATGGAGATGGTCGATAATACAAATACTTTCAGGGTATTAAGGGCCAAGCCCGATACCACATCGCATGCACGTAACGTTGCTCTCAAATACGGAGTCACCTACGATCAGATGTTAGACTATTAATTATATTAGGGGGAATATATGAGTTACTTGTCACTGATCTTCTATCCTGCTTTGCTAGTATTACTCTTCTACGGATCGGGCAGATGCAAAAAGGGAGAATGGAATGATGAATTCATGTCGCTTGGCCAGACCAAGGCGTTTCTTGGATTTTCTTCCATTGTCATCATATTTCATCATCTTTCCCAGAGAACAAGCGTCTCATGGATCAAAAAGGATGCGATAGTTCACGGTCTTGACGGCTTTGAATATCTCGGCTATCTGTTTGTCGCGCTGTTCTTCTTCTGTTCCGGCTACGGGATGTTCAAAAGCTATGAGACCAAAGTCAATTATTTTGAGAATTTCTTTGTAAAGAGAGCATTTCCGATAATCATTACGTGGTTTCTTACTTCGTCTCTTTTCTTTATCGTAAGATCCGTAAAGGATGTTCCCTTTTCTTTCAGCACGATCTTTTCGATCGGCGGACCTTCCATGCTCAATCAGTACGGCTGGTATGTGGACATTATCCTGATCCTGTATCTTCTGTTCTATTTGGGATTCTTCAGGGCAAAAAAGGATATATACGGCATCGTTGTGGTCGCAGCAGGTATTGTAGCCATCATTCTGTTTTGCGATTATTTCATATACGGAACCTGGTGGTACAACACCCTGCATATGTTCCTTGCCGGTATCATTTATGCTTCAAATGAAGACAGGATAGTAAATGTGCTCAAAAAGCGTTACATACCCATACTTTGTGTGAGCATGGTTATCCTTGTCATCACATTTCTTATCGGAAACAGCATACTTCCACTGTATTCGATGCTTGCAAAGAACTATATTTATTCTGTCGATCGATGGATCATATATTTTTGTCAGCTCATCTCGGCTTTCTTCTTTGTCACTTGTGTGATGATGTTAAGGATGAAGTGCTATATCGGCAACGAGGCTCTTGATATCTTGGGCAAGATGACTCTCGAGATCTATCTTGTTCACGGTTTGTTTGTTCAGCTTTTCAGCTATGCATTCATCTATGACAAGATAAAGCCTCTCATATACATAAAAAATGTATTTGTTTATTCACTGGTAGTCATCGTTTTGTCACTTCCCGTGGCTTTTGCGGTCAAATTTCTTAACCTGAAGATATGCGAGATAAACAATAACTTCTTTACTCTAAGATATGAGAACATACGGAGCAAATTCAGAAAAACACTTCCGGTCGTTATATCTCTTATTCTGATATATGTCATAGGCTCAGCTGCCATGACCGATCAGAGAAATGTAAAAAAGGATGAGATAATCGCAAGATACGAAAAAGAAAACATCGTCTATGCCTCAGTTGACGGCATGAAGATGGCGGCCTACGATGTCGGTGAGGGTGATCATACCGTAGTCATGCTGGGTGATACGAGCGATCCGATGTGTGTCGTAACACTGCGACCTATCGCAGACGGCCTTGCGGATAAAGGTAACAGAGTCATAATCCTTGATTATTTCAACAGACTATACAGCGATCAGACCGATGAACCAAGAACCGGAGAAAGGTTTGCATACGAGATCCACTCTGCAATTAAATCTCTGGGTGTCGACAGTCCGTATATCATATGGGCTCATACAGGTGCAGGAATATTCGCCATGGAGCTTATTGACAGATATCCTGATGAGATCGAGGGTCTTGTCGGTGCAGACATGTACATGGGTGATGCGATATATGAAATGGTAAAGGACTTCCATTCATTTGATGAAATGCAAAGATACTATACAAAGGTCGGAGATACTCAGACCATCAGTCAGAAGATCAGGGATTATCTCAACATTACAAACTTGGAAGTCACTGCCTATGTTGAACTGATGTATTTTAGGCATACTGACGAGGAAAAGGAAGTATTTTCCGCAGCTTACGGTAGATACAACAACTCCAGACAAATAACAAAGGAAAGCATGTATTATATCGATGACATGAAAGCGATCGCAGGCAGAAAATTTCCCAAAGGCCTTCCGGTTATGGATATAGTTTCCAACGAGGCGGTAAAATACGATTCGATATGCAAAAACTGGTATAAGTTACATGAAGCCCTGATAACCGATCCTGACATTCAGCAGATAGCCGTTACGGCTTATGACAGCGGATTTGTATATTATAACTTTTCATATCCTATAGCAAAGACCCAGGAATTCATTGAATCCCTTGATTAAACAAGAAAACGTCCGGTATTAACCGGACGTTTCTTTTATCGTAAATATTTATTTCTTTATTACTTGAGCATGCTCTCTTCCCAGCTGTCGTAAGGCTTGATACCGAGCAGACCTGCAACTGTGGGAGCCACATTTGCAAGACCGAAAGCACCGTCTTTCATCTCATGACGGGCATCCTTGTCATAGATGATGAACGGAACGGGATTTAAGCTGTGAGCTGTACGAACCTCAATGTTACCCTTCTTGTTCTTCTCGAGCATCTGATCTGAATTTCCGTGATCGGCTGTAACTACAAGGATATATCCTTCAGCATCACATACCTTCTTGATACGTGCAAGCTGAAGATCAACGCTCTCTACAGCTATCTCTGTAGCATCAAGGCTTCCTGTATGACCTACCATGTCACCGTTAGGGAAGTTGCAGCGGATGAATCCGTACTTATGGCTCTTCATTGCTTCCATTACGCAGTCAGCAACTTCTGTAGCCTTCATCCAGGGTGCCTCATCAAAAGAACGTACATCAGAAGGGATCTCGCAATAATCCTCAAGTTCCTCTGAAACCTTTCCTGAACGGTTTCCGTTCCAGAAGTATGTTACATGGCCGTACTTCTGTGTTTCTGAAACAGCATATTCCTTAATGCCGTTCTCAACCAAAAGCTCTGTGAGTGTATCCTTTATCTGAGGAGGATTTACAAGATAATGATGAGGGATATGAAGATCACCGTCATATTCAAGCATTCCTGCATACTTAACATTCGGGATATTGCCTCTCTCAAACTTGTCAAATGAAGCATCTCCGTCAAATGCCATAGAAAGTTCTAGAGCACGGTCTCCACGGAAGTTATAGAGGATAACGCTGTCGCCGTCTTGCATAGCACCTACAGCCTTACCGTTTTCTGCTATAACAAATGCTCCGAGATCCTGGTCGATAGCACCTGTCTCGTTTCTCAATGTCTCGATAGCTTCCTTTGCACTTGCAAACTGACGTCCCTCGCCGTGAACATGTACATCCCAGCCTGCTTTTACCATAGGCCAGTTAGCCTGATATCTGTCCATTGTTATTGTCATACGTCCGCCGCCTGATGCGATGCGTCCGTCAAAGTCTGAATCGTTTAATTCAGCAAGAGTATTCTCAAGCTGATCGATATACTCAAGTGCGCTTGTTGCGGGTACATCACGTCCGTCAAGGAGTGTATGTACTCTTACACACTTAACACCCTGCTTCTTTGCTTCTTTGAGCATAGCAAGAAGATGGCTGATATTTGAATGTACGTTACCATCTGATAAAAGTCCGATGAAATGAAGAGTCTTATTGTTTGTAACAACAGAACCTACAAGATCCTTCCATGTTTCGCTCTGATAGATGGAACCTGACTCGATTGATTCGTTTACGAGCTTAGCTCCCTGTGAGTAGATCTGACCGCAGCCGAGTGCGTTGTGACCAACCTCACTGTTACCCATGTCATCATCACTGGGAAGTCCTACCGCAGCACCGTGAGCCTTGATGGTCTGAAAAGGGCATGTAGCCTTGAACTCATCAAGTGTAGGTGTGTTGGCTCTCATGACCATATTTCCAAGTTCTTCGGGAGTCTCGCCGACACCGTCCATAACTACTAAAACAACAGGTTTGTTCATTTATTATTCCTCCTGAATCTTTTCGTTTAACCTTCTAGATTATAGCACAAAAACGCATACAATCAACTACCGGATGCGTTTATATCACAATAATATCCCATGATATGTATCGCCTGCTGGAACTTTCCCTGTTCAATGAGTTCCCTAAGCTCATCATTGGTGTATTTTACCACATTGATAAACTCGGTATCATCAAGGTCCTGCCCCGAAATCCTTCTACAGTTTCTGGCCCTGAATACATGAGCGTAATTATCTGCTATGGTAGCATTCGAGGGAACGGTTATTATGTGGTTCCAGTCATCTGATTCGTATCCTGTTTCCTCCTTAAGCTCCCTTTTAGCCGCTTCAAGAGCATTTTCTGCTGATGTTTCCCCTCTGTCACTTCCGTACTCTTTTCCGTCGCTTCGCTCTATGCCGCCCGCAACGAATTCGTTGGTCACCTGCTTTATTCCCTGTCTGAACTGTCTTACGCAGATATAATCACCTTTTTCGTCTGTTGCGACAACCACGACATAGTCTCTTCTGCTGTAGCTGTAATACGGTTCAAATACTGTTCCATCAGGGAAGCGGTACGCTGATTCTCTGAAGTCTATCCATTCATTCTGAATGATGTGTTTTGTTTTTATCTCCTCCCAGACAAGTTCACTGTCCGGAATGTTCTTTTCAGTAGCCATCTTATCTCCTAGAATCCCAGATTGTCGTTAACGAGGATCACATGTATCCTACCCTCATGTCTTGAATATCTTGTTATCAGGAACTGACAGCAGATAGTATCGGGTGACTTGCAGTTAAAGCATGCTCCCGTCTTGGCACATGGTGTTGAAAGATTGAATCTCTGGGCATTGATCGGAGCCGCAACGTTTCTTGCTCTCTTCATGGCACCGTCGATATCATCGCATACCTTGTTCATTCCTACAATGAATACTACCTTTTTAGGACCCTGAGCGATGGCTGACACACGGTTTGAATTGCCGTCTATATTTACCATGACACCGTCATTAGTTATCGCATTTGCGCTAGATAGGAATACATCCGCATCATATGCTGCAAGCATCGCTGCTCTCTTGTCTTCTTCCTGATCCCTGTCGATGAAGTTATAATTTCCTTTTTTAAGAGCATCCACAAGACCTATCTCATGTGCGCTCATGGCTCCGCCCATGGTAACGGTGCTTCCCTGAGGAATAAGTTCAAGTGCTTTCTTTAAAGCCTCCTGCTTATCAGCCGCATAGTATCCCGACATGTTTCTTGATTCGAGTCCCTTGATGACCTTATCTGCTAAAAGTTCATTTCTCTTTGTAATGTTTTCGTTCATAACCCCGTTCCTTTCTTATCTTTCATCGTATACATTGAAGATATAAAATTTTAAATAATAGCTCTCATTGGCAGCCCACAGAATAGGATGATCAAGTGCCTGTGTTCTGAACTCAACCTGTCTTAATCTCTTATGGACCGCTCTTGCAGCTTCGTTGATCGTCTTTGTAAACAGTTCCTGAGTCATGAAATGGGAGCAGGAGCACGTTGCAAGATATCCTCCGTCCTTAACAAGCTTAAGCCCTTTCATGTTTATCTCTCTGTATCCTTTGATCGCCTGCTTTGTTGCTTCTCTTGATTTGGTAAATGCCGGGGGATCGAGTATAACAACGTCAAATATCTCCTTGTCCTCAACCATTTTCGGCAGTTCATCCAAGACGTTTGCAGTTTTGAATCTTACTACATCATCAAGTCCGTTTCTTACGGCATTTTCTCTTGCCTGTGAGATGGCAAATTCGGAAATATCAAGTCCGAGGACTTCTTTTGCCTTACCGTATCCTGCGTTTAGTGCAAAGGTTCCCATATGTGTGAAGCAGTCAAGAACTCTCTTATCCCTGCATATCTTCTGCATGGCAAGCCTGTTATATTTCTGATCCAGGAAAAATCCCGTCTTCTGACCGTTTGCAACATCAACCAGATATTTTATACCGTTTTCCGTTATCTCGACACATGTATCGAATTCGTTACCGATAAAACCTTTGTGTATAGGAAGGCCTTCTTTTTTTCTTTCCTTGGCATCGCTTCTTTCGTATACACCTCGTATGATTATGCCATCGTCTTTAAGGATCTTTTTAAGCTCATCGACGATCACTTCCTTGTATCTGTCTATTCCGAGAGCCAGGGATTCCACAACAAGTACATCCTCGTATTTGTCTATTGTTATCCCGGGAAGAAAATCCGCTTCTCCGAATACCACCCTGCATGAAGAAATATCCTTATCTCCCATCACAGTCTTTCTGTATTGCCATGCATCCTTAAGATGTCTGTTAAAAAACGCCTCGTCTATAACGGTTTCCGGCTTACGACTCATTATCCTTATTCGTATCTTTGAATTATCGTTTATATAACCGCATCCCATCGGATAGTCATCAAAATCGATGACGTTTACGATATCTCCGTTTTCATATGAACCGATGCAGGTATCTATCTCGTTATCAAATATCCATGCGCCGCCGGATTTTAAATACCTGCCTTCACCTTTTTTTAGTTTTATTGTCGCTCTTTCTTTATTGTTCATTATGTTAACCGATTATGTATACCTGTGTTTATTTTGCATGTCTTCTCGCAGTGTTTATGACTGCTCCTATCAGGCCTTCCAGGTTCTGGGGAACTTCTTTTGAACCTCCGTTATCCGGTACTATTCCAAGCTCTGAAACATTGAACTTCTGTATGCCGTATCTCATCAGTACCATAGAAGTATAGCTCTGAGTCTGGGTATTCTCCGCGCCGTAAACTATGGTCACTATATAGTGAGGATCACCTGCCGTATCATAAGCCTCATAGGCTGAAACAAGACATGACTGAGCCTTGTCTGTCGTACCTGTTTTTAATCCTACCGTTCCAGGTACGTTATATAGAAGCACATTTGTATTTACTGCTTCAAAGTTATTCAGTGAAGCAAGCTTTGTCTTCTTTATTGACGTTATCAGAGTTATCTCGGGATATTTATCCAGTATGTGTGCCGAGAGCATGAACATATCGTTTGCCGTCAGGTGATTCTGTCTCTTTATCGTAAGAACATCCTCATCATAAACTGGTAGTCCGTGAGGATTGTAAAAAAGTGCATCTCTTGAAAGCCCCAGTGCCACTGCCTTCTGGTTCATCAGATCGACAAAGCTCTCCTCACTTTTGCACAGATGCTCGGCAAGAGCGAGCGAACATTCATTGCTCGAGCAGATCAGCATCGCGGATATGACATCCATTATGTTCGCGGTCTGTCCTGCTTCCACTCGTACAACACCGTTTGATGTTTTTGATAATTCAGAGGCTTTCTGCGAAAATGTGACCGTGTCGTTTTCGGATATCTTTCCGGCAGCCATCGCATCCTTGATTATCAGATATGTCATCAGTTTTGTCGTGCTGGCTATTGTCACGACTTCATCTGCATTCTGTGAATAGTAGACATTTCCCGTTGTCGCATCGCCTACAAGACAGCTGTCCGCCATATAGGGAAGACCGGAATTTAACAGATCGTATTTTGAGAAATCAAACTCTCCTTTTGTATTTATGTAAACCGAATTGTTGTAGCATGAAATGTCCATGTTCATTGCAAGTGCAAACTCCCCTAGGTTTACATAACAATCTTTGTAATCCTTTTCACTCACCGGTATCGCATAGAAGCTGTAATCATTTCCTCCTATGTTGATAAGCATCCTCTTTCTGGTATAGTTTACTTTGTCATCCTCACCGTCTTCCTGTGAAGCTTCCTCTTCTTCTTTTTTATCAGTATCAGTTTCATCTTCCGATTTACCCGGTTTTAATACAACGCAGGTCTGACCGTCCTTGCTTGTCCATTCCACGATAAATGCCTTGTCTGTATCCTTTAGAAGATCAGACATGTCATTCATGGAAATGTACATGTTCTTGTCATAATCGTGATTCAGCACCCTGATGCTGGACTCATTACCGTTTATACTTACCTTTACGGTTTCTTTTGTCTGGGATGCCATTGCCTGAATGCAAAAGATAAAGATCATAAGTAAGGGGATAAGATTAAAATACTTTTTCATCATTTATTCTCCTCCCCTTCATCACTAACCTTTTCTATCTTATGATAAACGGCAGCATTTTGAGTGTGATCTATGACGAGCATTCCGTGCGACAGGGCATAGTCGCATTTTTCCACATCTGAACCTTTTGTGATCTGAATGCTGCTCCTGTCTGCCACATATATGCCGTTCATTCCGTATGAGGCATTAAGTTCATCCATTGCAGGCATCATCTTCGGACCGTATTTATCCAGATAATCGTCCACATCCATGCCTGTCGATTCCTTTACCAGTTCCTCTACAGTCATATCAGTTTCGATATAGGTCTTTTGCATCTTATCCTCGATGATACTGATGACAGCTTCTTTGAGTGTTTCACCTGCAAGAGCCTGGGCATCATAATAAGAGACTTCATCGATAGTCTCCTTAATGGTCCCATCTTTTGATATGACAAGTCTGCTATCTATCTCTATTCTGTCGGGCAGACTGATCTGAGCTATCTCTTCCTCGCTCAAAACCTCTCTTAAATATCCCTGTATGCTGTCTGATACCTCGTCTGTCACATCAACAGTCCGATGCCATTCTCCGACCAGTCCTATCCTGTTTGCATTGATATAAAAAAATGTTCCTGCCCCTATAACGGCCAGGAACATCATGATGATCAACAGATTGATCCATATATAGCTTCTTCTTTTTCTTCTTCTCATCCTAAGATACCAGTATCAGTCCGCCGTCATTTGCATACATCGTAGAAACTCCGGCAGTATCAAGTATGATTATCGCCTGAAATTTTGCTTTCTCCAACAGCTTTTTCCTGAGTGTCATCGCTCTCTCGAGACAGTTGCAGTGAGAGATCGCAACTATCCTTTTTTCCGTATCCTTGGTGACGGCAAGCAGGCACTCTACCATCTTGTCGAGTGCGTTTAGCATTCCTCTTGCCTTGGAAAGCTGCACGATCGATCCTATATCGGTAGAACCCATTATAGGCTTGATGTTAAGTACCGAAGCGATCTTTTCCTTCTGCCAGCTGATACGTCCGGCTTTTCTTAATGTCTCCAGTGTCTCAAGAACAAAAATGGTATGCTGGGAAGCGATATATTTATCCACAGTCTTTACCACATCCTCAAATGACATTGAAGCCTCTTCGCACTCCTTTATCTTGAGTCCTATAAGTGTCTCGCCTATGGATGCGGATTTGGAGTCAAATACATGAATTTTCTTGACGCTGTCATTTTCATGGTCATTTTCATACATGCTCTTGGCTGTCATCGCGCTGTTATATGAACCGCTCAGCTGAGCTGAAAGAGTCACGATGTAAATATGCTCCTCTTCCTTCTCCATCTGTTCAAGATACATTCCCGGTGAGGGGCATGCAGACTTGGGGCCCTCTGCACTCTCAGCCACCTTTTTTATAAAGTATGCCTGATCAAAGGTCTCGTCATCAACTATATCCTCTCCGTCTATCTGCAGTGTAAGGGGCACATTGCAGATATGCGGGTCATTCTTCATTTCTTCTGTCAGTTCTCCGCAGCTGTCTATGATTATGCGATACATATTTTTCCTCCTGATCTATGCGATCCATCTTTAAGGAAATTTTAATACATTCTATGATGCGATACAAGACTTACGCCAGTCTGACAAGCTTGCAGTTATCAGTCATCCCGTCCCAGAAATGAGCAAGGTCATATCCTCTTATCTGGCTGACTATGCTGCAGTTCATAGCACCGTGTCCTACAATAAGGATATCCTTTCCTTCTTTTAACAGAGGATATATCTTTTCCTCCAGAAAATCCCCGGTTCTTTTGAAAAGCTCTTCAAAGCTCTCCGCCCCCTTATCAGCGACGTAATTGACAGGATCCTTAAAGAGCAGATTGATGGGACAGTCCTTAATATCAAAGCTTCTTTCTATTCCTTCGTATTCTCCGAAACACATCTCCATCAGTCTGTTATCACATACAATGGGTACTTCTCTGTCATTAAGTATGATCTGAGCTGTCTCCTTTGCCCTTAAAAGCGGTGATGAAAAGCAGATATCAAAGTTTAAGTCCTTAGCTTCCTCTGCAGCCTTTAGTGCCATTTCTCTGCCTTCTTCGTTTAATTGAATATCCGTCCTGCCCTGCAGCTTAAAAGCGGCATTCCAGTCGGTTTTTCCGTGTCTTATGATATACAGCATTATGTTTTACGCCTGCGGCGTCTCCTTTTTACTCTGTTTCTTTTTGGCTTGTGTCCGTGAGCCAATCTGTATGCATTTACCGTTTCAGCGATCTTTTCATAATCACGCTCAAACAAAAGCTCGCAGATCTCAGATGTGATCTTTTCTTCGGGTATCTTTTCTGGCACCCTCTCACATATCTTTAAGATGACATTCTTTTTGCTCAGATAGTCATACTTTGGCATATCATTTAGATGCTGAAGCTGTGCTATCTCAGGTCTCCACAGGATGCTTAACTTTTTTTCAAGCTTCATCTTAGGATTTTTTAAAGCCTGTCGCAATATATAAAAATCAGCTTTGCCGTCAACATTCTCTACTGTTATTATGCCCCAGTGATCCGGTACATGCTCTTCTATGCTGTGTGCATGACTTGAGCCGACTACTACGATATTTAAGTCAAAGTACTTATCATAATCCTTAACCTGACCCGAGAGTCTAGTATAGGTGTCGGCATCGGATTTGATTTCTATTCCGTACAGCCCGTTTTCAGTCACCATGATAACATCGGCTCTCGAATCACCGATGTTCTTCTCTTCTATGATCCTTGTCTTGCCAAAGTTTTCTTCTAAGAAATCAAACAGCGGCTCTCTTATATCCTTATCGAGAAATGCAGTCATATCTGATAGCCCTGCCCTTCAGAGAATAGCTCGGTTTTACACCCGCAAGATACTCACCCTTTAACGGTCGCTTTATTATGATCTTTTTTGCGTCTGTACTTAACGCTGCATTCAGCAGTCTGTCTTCCTCGTCACAGGGACTTTCCAGCTGCTGAAGTATCTGAAATTTCTTCTTTATAAGACCGCTCTTTGTCCTTTGCGGAAACATCGGATCCAGATAAACGATATCAGGTCTTATGCTGTTATCTTCCATCGCAGCTATGCTGTCTGCAAAAACAAGCTCCATGCGGGAAACGACAGGTGCCAGCTGTTCGTCACACGATGCTCTTTTAAGTCCGTCTTCAAGAAGCTTTGCTATCGTCTCGTCACGTTCATACATTTTTACCCTTAATCCTGCAGCGGCAAGAAGAAACGCATCCTCGCCAAGACCGGCTGTAGCATCCAGTACAAGCGTATCACTGTTTAACATCTTCTTTCCGACAGCTTTAACTAAAAGCTCACTGTATATCCTGTTATGCGATGTCCTCTTTAGCAGGTCTGTAAAGTCGACTTTAAGGATCATGTTGTCTTTTGCAAGCGAGAGAGCTTCCTGTCCGTATTGAGTTTTATCGTTTACCAGTATTACATCTTCCAATGCGAAACTCGCCTCTCATAATCTTCAAAAAAATCATCCTGATACGGTCTTCTATAAAATACATCAAGCAGTCTCTCCTGCAGATGTCTGTATTCCTCATATGATATCTCGGACGATGCATCGCGAATGTTTGTTTTTATCTCATGCCATGATATCTGAAATCTCTCATATCTTTCAATGTCAGGATATCCCAGCCATTCCTTTATGCTTATCATGCGGGCATTGCCACTGTGCCTCTCGCAGCCGTATCTGCCTCCCATCACGTAATAATCTATCCTGTCATCATCAAATGATCTCCCAAGGGGAAAAAGCCTGCATAGGCCGCTCCTTATCGGATGGATAGAGCATCTCATTCCATTAAGAAAAGGACAGCGACCGTCTTCCACCATCTTTATGTTTGGAAGAACGACACCGTCCTGATATGATAACTCCCAGGGCCCATCCTCTGAGATCAGTAGATCAAACGTTACCTGAGCTCCTCCCGCTACTCTCATGTTTTTACAAAACAGCCACATATCATACGGATCCTGAACTATCGTATCGCCCATACCGTGGCAGCAGCTGTCACATCCGTTGCAGTCATCACAGCCTATCGGGGCCATATCGTCATGTCCGTATTTTCTGTTGTCAAGGAAGCGTTCATCGTTTGTCATTTCTTATACTTCTTCATTTTTCAGCATTTCGATATACTTGTCGTAATCTCTTATGTATTCTTCAGAATCATAATGTTCGCTCGCAAGTACGAGGAGCACTGAATCGGGAGAAAAATCATACATATCCTTCCACAGCATCGTATCTATGAAAAGACCCATTTTAGGTTTGTTCAGTTCGATGATCCTGGTTTCTTTTCCGTTATCCAGCTTGACTTTGCTCGTACCGCTGACATTTATGAGTATGAACTGCGTCTTTTTATTCGCATGCTGTCCTCTGACAACCTGCGAATCAGAACCATATATGTAAAATATCCTGTTTATCAAAAACGGTACAAGATCACTCTCGCCTTCGGCAACGACCAGATTGCCTCTTTCATCGCCGAGCTCATCGAACTCTATTATCCTGTACATATCTTCAATATTTCTCATATCTTTATCCGATGCTTTCTATTCTTTGTTTTTTGACTCATTATCATCCAGAATCTCTTCAATAAGGAATGGTGGTCTGTTGCTGCTCGCATCGAGTGCTCTCCATATATACTCTCCAAGCATGCCCAGCATGAGCATTATCACTCCGCTTGAAAAAAGCAGGACCGTCATCAGTGAAGCCCATCCGACAGTCTTAACTCCCGAAACTACAATCTCGCTGATACACATGATTATTCCGACAAATGCAGCTATTGAAAAGATGATTCCCATTATCGACATGACTCTTACAGGGAAATATGAGAAGCTCATTACCGAATCTACTATGAGCTTTATCTTCTTTCCCATAGTCCATCGGCCTTTTCCCTTTTCTCTTGCCTTGCGGTTGAAATATATCTTTTCTGATTTGAATCCTACCCACAATACCTGAAGCGTTAATGCCGAATTCTTTTCATCTAGCATCTTTAAGACCTCAATAACCTTTCGGTCTAAAAGATAGCAGTCAAATCCGCCTTCGGGCATCTCGTCGTTTACGATCTTCTTCATCAGCTTGTAGTACAGGCCTGCAAAAAACTGATATATCTTTCCGTCCTGTCTGTCTTCTCTGACAGCAAGAACGACCTTGTTTCCCTTTTTCCAGCTTTCATACATTCTTAGGATCAGTTCCGATTCTTCCTGCATGTCAGCCTGCTTGGTGACGGCACAGTCGCCGGTGCACACATTCAAGCCTGCAAGAATGGCAGAATGCTCACCAAAATTCCTAGACAGGTGTACACATTTGATATGCGCCTTATCCTGCTCTCTTATATCCTGCATTACCTGCCAAGAAGAATCCTTTGATCCGTCATCAACCATGACTATCTCGTAGTCATCCAGCTTGCCCAGTACCTTTTGTTTAAGATCCTCATAAAGATCCCCAAGCGTATCCTCGTTATAATATACCGGTATGATTATTGATAATTTATTCATAATCCCAACATCCAAACTTTTATCATTTGCGTCTTATACGAACCGTATCATGTCCGTAGACAACTGCCATTGAGGTGTTTACCCAGTCTGTGGGGTCTTCCTGTATCATTACTCTGTCTATTATGCATTCCCTGTCCAGATATTCGCCATCAACGTCTATAACAAGATCCCTTTCATCGGAGTTTTCAACCTGATGAAGTACGTTTCTCCAGTAATCCGAATAATCCTTTATGCTTCCGTTTGCAAGTCCGCTTATACACTGAACAGTCGGTATATCCGATACCTCGACATTACCTATAGCTACTGTACACAAAAGGAAGACACCGATGATAGCTACAGAAAAGACAGCATCGGTCGAAGGTCTTATCTTCTTACATGCCATAGTATTGGCAACACTTAACAGAAATATCATTGACCAGATAACGATCATAAGATCGAGCATCTCCATTCCTCTTGAAGCCATATATGCACGGCCGTATCCGTAGCAGACGGGGAAGGTGGATCCGAGTATGCAGGCTATCCCCGCAAATGCTGTCATGATAGGATTTAACTCGATTTTGTTTTTTCCTTCCTTGATGACAAAGATCATCACAAAGAACATTATTAGAAAAACATACGGCAGATATGTCTGTGTACATATTCTTCTGAGTTCTTTATATACACATACAACTGTATATGCTATTCCCTGAACGAGTGAGACAGATACATATCCGTCTTTTCTTACTCTGTGCCCGGGGGCTGCTACATTGACAATGGTTGATATGAAAATAGCTGCAAACAGAATAGCTGCTTTTATCCACTCTTTTTTTCTGTATACCGCCCATACCAGAAAGAGAAGTATGATCCAGCACAGAATAGCTGAAACATGGAGTGTTCCTCCCGCACCTATCACTTCGAAGAGACATGCGATGATGATTATTGCAATTTCCTTCTTTTTGTTCTTTTCCTCTGTCTTTTTATTTATCAGATCATAGACCATGAACAGGCCCAGACATCCGAGAAGAAGCTGAAGCGTATAGTACATATACCCCGTATACCAGCCGAGTGTCTCTCTCATGAATCTGCAGTTCATCGAAAGAATAAGACCTGCGAGTGACAGATAGTTTTTATATTTCTTATCGATATCAAAGAAAGATAAACATCTGTATATGATATATGTCCATCCAACAATAAACCCTATGAAACATATGATATTCATAAAGTATACTGTTGAATCCGAGTTTCCGATTACGATCGGGTTTAGCATAGAATATATGAATATTCCCGAATAATTGCCTTCCCAGACCATGTAGTCGTTTGCCACACGCTTGCATAGCGTAATAAGCGAATATCCTCCCTGATTGACTATACCGTATGCACATGCAAACTCATCATTTCTCGGAAGGGTATAGAATATTACTCCCATATAGGGAAGCAAAAAGCATAAAGCAATAATGATTGCTATATAATTTCCAAATCTGTTCTTTTTCAAAAGTATGTCCTCAAAAAAGTCTAACTAATATATTTTACCATAATCACGGGATTATTAGAATGCATTTATTGCATCTATGACGTAATCCTGTTCCTCTTTTGTCATTCCGTTATAAAGAGGTATTGAAAGGACTGAGTTTGCGTATTCCTCGGTTATGGGCAGATCACCCGGCTTCATATTCAGGTAGCTGTATGCCTCTGACAGATGAGGAGGAATAGGATAATGAATGATCGTTCCGATATTCTTTTCATCCAGATAATTCATCAGCTCATCTCTGTAAGGAGTCTTAATGACAAACTGATGCCATATATGAGTCGCTTTTTCTCTGATCCTAGGCAGCTCGATCTTTTCATTTTTAAGCTCATTAAGATATCTTTCGCTGAAGTCTCTCTTTTCCTTTGTCATGTCATCAAGATACTTAAGCTTTACACGAAGCAGTCCGGCCTGCATCTCATCAAGTCTGGAATTGGCGCCGACTAGCATGTTGTAGTATCTCTTCTGTGAACCGTAATTCCTGAATATCCTTATAAACTCCGCTAGTTTTTCATCATCGGTGACAATTGCTCCGCCGTCTCCGAATGCTCCGAGATTCTTAGACGGATAGAATGAAAAGCAGCCGATATCTCCGAAAGTACCGGTAGTCTTGCCGTCATAGGTCGCACCGTGTGACTGTGCACAGTCTTCGACCAGTTTAAGATCATACTTCTTGCATAAATCCACTATAGGTTTCATATTTGAAGCCTGACCGTAAAGATGAACTACAAGAACTGCCTTTGTCTTATCTGTTATCTTTTCCTCTATCTTGCCCGCATCTATGTTGAAGTATTCATCAGGCTCTACAAAAACAGGAGTTGCACCGTTTAACGTTATGCCCATCACGCTTGCTATGTATGTATTGCCCTGGACTATTACTTCATCGCCCTCACTTATTCCAAGAGCTCTGAATGCGATCCATAGAGCATCGAGTCCGCTTGCCAGTCCCACACAGTATTTTGAACCTATATATGATGCAAATTCCTTTTCAAATTCCTTTAGTTCGTTTCCCAGTATATACCAGCCAGAGCGAAGAACTTCGATCGCTTTATCCTCGAGTTCCTTCTGATGCTGATAAAAGCCTCTGTCGAGGCGGTTAGGCATGATCTTTTCCATTAAATCAGTCTCCGTTTCATATTTATATATACCCAAATTGATATTATACCAAATAATGTAATTTCAAAAAAGTTTACAGCTAGGGTTTACATGTGTAAATTTTGATGGTATACTACGGAGCAAGGAAATGAAAGGAGCAGATATGCCAGCAAAGGAACGACAAAACAGTATCATAGAAATGCTGAAGGCAACAGATGCACCCGTCTCGGGAAATACGCTGTCAGAGCATTTTAAAGTAAGCAGACAGATAATCGTAAAGGATATCAATGCACTCAAGGAACGCGGTTTCCTTATTATATCCACCGCAAAAGGATATGTCCTCGATCATTCCGATGATGTGGTCCGTATATTTAAAGTGCATCATTCGATAGCGGAGACTGAACAGGAACTGAATATCTTTGTGGATATGGGAGCTGAAGTAAGAGATGTTTTCATATATCATCGGGTATACGGCGAGATCCACGCAAAACTAAACATGCGATCCAGAAAAGACGTACAGGATTTCTGCAGCGATATCGCCAACGGACGATCGAGTCTGTTGATGAACACCACTTCCGGTTTCCACTATCATACGATAGTGACCAAGGATGAGGAGACCATGACACTTATCGAAAAATCATTAAGAGATAACGGTTTCCTTGCGGAATTAACAGATTATGAACCTGACGGAGTATACAGGATTTCGAAATAAAGGAGGCATTGTAAATCAATGAGCGAAACAAACACAGGTAATAACAAATTCAAGGCATTTCTTAAAAAGAAAGATATAGAGATATCATTTAAAAGATATTTCATAGATGCTATGGGAGCAATGGCCAGCGGTCTTTTTGCTTCTCTTCTTATCGGAACGATAATAGGAACACTTGGAAGCCAGCTTGGTATTCAGGCACTGATCGATATGGGCGGATATGCAAAAGGCGTAGCAGGTCCCGCAATGGCAGTTGCTATAGCCTATGCACTTAAGGCTCCCAATCTGGTACTGTTCTCAATGCTTGCTGTAGGTGCGGCATCTAATTCACTCGGCGGAGCAGGCGGCCCTCTCGCAGTACTCATCATAGCTATAATAGCAACCGAATTCGGTAAGATGGTATCAAAGGAAACAAAGGTAGATATTCTGGTAACGCCTCTTGTAACTATCGGTATCGGTGTTCTTCTTTCAATGGCCATCGCACCTGCGATCGGTTCTGCGGCAAGTGCCATAGGTAAACTCATCATGTGGGCAACAGAGCTTCATCCTTTTATGATGGGAATGCTCGTATCCGTTATAGTCGGTATAGCACTTACTCTTCCGATAAGCTCAGCTGCAATCTGTGCTGCACTCTCTTTAACAGGTCTTGCCGGCGGTGCTGCAGTTGCAGGATGCTGTGCACAGATGGTTGGATTTGCCGTAATGAGTTTCAAGGAAAACAAGGTAGGTGGACTGATCTCACAGGGACTCGGTACCAGCATGTTACAGATGGGTAACATCGTAAAGAATCCCAAGATATGGATCGCTCCTATACTTACAAGTGCGATAACAGGTCCTATAGCTACATGTATCTTTAAGATGCAGATGAACGGCGAGGCTATCTCATCAGGAATGGGAACCTGCGGTCTTGTAGGTCAGATAGGTGTATATACCGGATGGCTCAATGATATCGCAGCCGGAACCAAAGCAGGCATCACATCAATGGACTGGCTTGGACTGATCCTGGTATGCTTTGTACTTCCCGCCATCCTCACATGGGTATTCGGTCTGATCTTAAGAAAGATCGGCTGGATAAAGGAAAACGACCTCAAGTTGGAAGTATAATCTTAGACATCAAAAAAGCCACAATCCGTATCACTACGGACTGTGGCTTTATTTAATTTCATTTAGCTTTCTTCATTCAGTCTCTGTGCATCATTGCTCAGCTGTACGACTATCTGTTCAACTTCCTTAAGGATGTTCTGATTCATCTCGCTTGCTGTATATGTCTCTGAAGAATGTGCACTTACTTCTTCAGTTATGGCAGATATCGTCTGGATGGAATCCACGATCTCCTTGTTTGCATCCGCAAGATTTTCAACCGCAACAGAAAGATGATTTGACTGCTTCTTCATCTCTTCTATGCTTGCATCGATAGCGGTGAAGTTCTCAGCTGTCCTTGCTGCCGTTTCACCCTGGATCTTGTTTGTCTCAATAAGAGAATTGATCTTGTCTACCATTGTATTAAGCTGTGAAGATATGTTGCTTATAAGATCATTAATATCGGATGTAGCACTTGTTGTCTGACCTGCAAGGTTTGATATCTCGCTTGCTACAACAGCAAATCCTCTGCCTGCCTCTCCTGCTCTGGCTGCTTCGATTGATGCATTTAATGCAAGCAGGCTTGTCTGTGAAGCCACACTGTTGATGAGTTCGGTAATGGAATTCATCTTGTTGGTGTATTCCGTGAATGCTTCAAGAGCTCCTATAACATCGTTTCCGGCTTTTTCTGATTCTGCAACGAGTTTTGTAAGATTATCTATCTGACCACGACCATCCGAAACAGCTGCGATGGACTTGTCCATGTATGAGCTTATCTCGTCAACCGCTCCCTCTACGGATCCGATGGAATCCTGAATCTGTTCGGTCTTTAGAAGCTGATTCTGTATCGCCTCGGCTGACTCATTAGTACCTGAACTTACCTCTGACATTGAATTGAGAGTCTGTTCCATGGATGTATTGAGATTGTTCATCTTGATATCCATGATCTCTACATTATCGGACATCTCTCTGGATATACCGAGGATATCATCCAGAATCCCGTTTATCTTATTCTTCTCGATCGTAAGTCTTGCCGCCCTTATCTCGTTAAACAGGCCATAAACTCTGTTTATCATAATGAAGAAGACTACGCACATGATCATTAAAAGGACCTGAATCTCATAGCTTACGATATTCTCTGCAGATGTATTCTTCCTTACCACGATCTCATATAGGACATCGAATACATTCTCCAGTATGACTCCGATCCCGACAATATAAACAAATCTGACATTATTGAAAAGCATACATATGAGAAGCATCGGAAGCGCATATGTGAACACTAGATTGTTATTTGCTGTAAAAAGCACTATGGTGTATAGAATGGCAAAACCGAAGCCGATTATTCTCATTACCAGAACCTCGTCGTCGGGCTTATTCTTAAATGCCATCCATGCCAGTACACACGGCACTATACACATCGCCAGAACAAGCAATGTATATCCCACAGTCCTGTTTCCTTTAATCAGCTCAAGTAAATATGCAAGAGCAATAATACATAGCAGGATAGTCTGGCATATGACACTGGTTCTGTTCGCTTTCGCTATCTCAGATATCGCGGCCTTTTGTTGCAGTTCAGAATAGTTCTCATTCATAAGCTGTTCATCCTCCAATTCTTTCAGGATTTCAGAATGGACATGATCTTTTCATAATTGCCGGGTATATGCGGAAAAAGACAGTCTATACAGCTCTTGATGAGCTTTCCGTTCTTTTCTGTCATCTTGTAATTTCCCGGACAGGCTCTGTCATAGAGCGGGCAGAAACAGAAAAGACAGTTTATATCCTCTGCACATTTATGGCATGGATAAAACTCGCATTCCTTATTGGCAAAAAACCTTGCATTGTTTTCCATTACTGTAATCCTTTGCAGCTTCAGTAAATCCATTTACTATTTTAATACACGAACCGTAATAAAAGTGTGGGTAACCCCATAATTTCTTTTCATCACATATGATCCCGTTCCATTCAGTCTTTGAAACAGGCTTTTTTACTGGATGATCACATGTGACCGTACTGTCATAATAGTGAAATTCATGACCTCTCATGCCTCTGATATCGGCTCCGAATGCTTTTATTTCTTCTATGTCATCACAAACCTGCATATAGCCGAATCTTACAAGATGACCTGTATAACTGCATTCCCCGTCAACAGCTCCGACAAGAGAAAAAGCTTTTCCCTCTCTGTCTTTTACCAAGCTGTGCAGATACATGTATCCACCGCACTCGGCAATAGTCGGCATACCGGAGTCTATTGCCTGTTTTACAGATCTTAGCATGCTCGTATTACTGCTCAGTTTATCAAGATATAACTCAGGATATCCGCCGCCTAATATGAGTCCGCACGCCTCTTTGGGTATTTCTGTATCATGAAGCGGAGAAAAATACGCTAACTTTGCTCCTGCTCTCTCCAAAAGTCTTAGGTTTTCCCTGTAGTAAAAACAGAATGCCTCATCCCTGGCCACCGCGATGACAGGCTTATCTTTTGGTGCTTTCGTGGTTGACATAACATCTGAATGATATTCTATTTCATCAGCTGAATTCATTATATCAATTACAGAATCAATATCACATCTCTTTTCGAGTATTTCACTGAACTTGTCTATATTTTCTCTGACATTGTCTATCTCACTTGGAAGCTTAAGCCCGAGATATCTGCTCTCAATGCAAATATTCTTAAGCTTAGGTATTCCTCCGATGAGTCTTATATCTGAAAATCCTCCATCAGTCAGTTCCTTTAAGATGACAGGCTTTAGTTTTTCGTAAAACCCTTCTGATATCCTGTTTAGTATGATTCCTTTTATCATTCTGTTCGAATCATCTGCAAGGATCCCTTTTATATGGCTTATAACAGTCCTGCCGGCATTAGAAGCATCGATAACAAGGATGATCGGAGTATCAGTAAGTGACGCGACATCATAACATGAAGCCTTTATGCTGTCGACACTCATCCCGTCGTATATACCCATAACTCCTTCGATCACAGCGTTATCCTTTTTTGCACTTGCGATCACCTGCCTGATACCATCCCTGTCCGAAAGATATGAATCGAGGTTCTCGCTATCAATACCAAGGACAGTACTGTGAAACATCGGATCTATGTAGTCGGGTCCGCATTTGTATGCATTAAGACCAAGCCCTCGTTTTTTAAGGGCTTCAAGAAGGCCGCAGCTTATCATTGTTTTGCCGCTACTACTGCTGCCAGCTGCGATCATGACTCTGTTAATCTTTTTTTTGTAAGTTTCCTGGTTCATAGCTGTCATATAACAAATGAGAATATCATTACCGGATTCTGTGCCTGCAGCATATGGTATTCACCTACAGGTTTTATATTGCTGCAGCTAAGCTGTATCATATCGATATCGGAAGCGTTCTTGTCTTTTAGCATTTCTCTTACTTCATCCATCGTCTCAAGGCTCACTGCGTTTATGACGTAACGCACACCCATCTTCTTTTGCTTAATCGCATCTATGATATCGTACAGCCTGTGCGAACTTCCCCCGATGAATACACAGTCGGGTGCCTCGATATCCTCTAAGCATTCCGGGGCCTGTCCTTTTATCGCGACCACGTTTTTCGCATGATGCTTTTCAATGTTTTTAAGCATAAGATCATATGCCTCTTCATTTTTCTCAAATGAATAAACCTTAAGAGAGGGATGGATGGCTGCTGCCTCAATGGCAACAGAACCCGTTCCTCCTCCTATGTCATAAACAACATCCCCCATGCAAAGCCCGAGCCTTATAATGCTCTCATGCCTTATGCACTCCTTTGTCATGGGCACCTTGTCTCGTACGAACTCTTCATCCTTAAGCACGTTTATTAGCGGCTGTTTTTTAAATGCTTCGTTTACTATCAGTGCGGTTATTATGCCTTCATGTTCAAATTCTATGGCTTCCTTTGCAGATAGCTTAATAAGCTTCTCATCTTCATACGACAGATTTATACCTGCATATATATCGCATGTAAGATTGAGTTTTAAAAGCTCGTTTCCTATGTCTCTAATATCCCCGTCACCGGACAGTAAAACAAATGTCTTTCTGTTATATTTTACAGTCTCGATCAGACTGTGCATGCTGAATGTATCTTTCCTTCCGTGGATGCTGATGATCGCTGCATCATCATAGCTCATGCCCGTGAGAGATGATAGATATGATACTGACGATATCCCGGGAAGTATCCTTATTTCCGCATCCGGATCATACTCTTTAAGAGCAAGACTCATCGCCTTTGTACCGCTGTAAAAACCGCTGTCACCGGTAAAGAGTATCACTGCTTTTTTTATGCTCTCATCATTCTCAAGAACAGGTATTATATCCTTTGCAAGATACATATCGTATTTTTTCTCTGCTCTGATATGATCGATCAGCCTCTTTGCACCGAATACGGCATCCGCTTTTTCTATGGCAAGTTTAACTTCATATGTCAGGTTTTTATCCGATCCCATGCCGTAGCCTGCAAGAATGAAACTGCGCTTCTTTTCTTTTTCATATTCACAGCCTGTTATCATCCTGTATACTTCGTAAAGATCACTACCTTCTTCCTTGACGGGGCGTCTGATCACATGGCAGGTTATGCCAAGTTCCTTGGCAGCTTTTATCTTTTCCTCAAAGCCACCGACACTGCCGCTTTCCTTTGTGACCAAATGCCTGATATCATACTGCTTCATCAAAGCCTCGTTCATCTCTTTAGAAAAAGGCCCCTGCATGGCTATTATGTTCTTTGCGCTTATCGCCTCACGCGCACATATCTCAAGACTCTCCGCTACGGGAAGAACTCTAACATAAGTCCTTTCCTTTGTTTCTGTACTTACATTGCTGCAATATGCATTTAGCTCCTTGCTGCCGGTTGTTAAGAGTATGTTTCCACCGGTATTATCTAGAGCCTTTGCGCACTGCTCAATATTCTCATAGGTTTCGTGATCATAAGCCAGATCAGCTTCCTTTCTGATCACCCTGATATATCTTGCATTCATAAGATCAGAAGCTTTCTTTATATTTTCACTCGCCTCTGCAGCATATGGATGCGTTGCATCGATAACAAAGTCATCAGAAGATATCATTTCTTTTTTCATCATCTCTGTCATCTGATCTTTATCAAGACGGCCGACATGTATCCTTGCAAACTCGCTTTTTCCCGTCATCTCGTTGCCGTAATCAGTTGCAACGCACACAAGATGGTCTATGCCTTTTTCATCAAGCATCGATGAAAGCTCTCTACCTTCAGTTGTTCCAGAAAATATGATTATTCTCACTTGTTTTCATACCCTCTCGGTGTTACCATTTTTCCGTTTATGATCTTTGTATTTGAATTTCCGATAAAAACAGTCGTGAACATATCCACCTGTTTGCTAACCAGCTCCTTAAGCGTGCACACATTCATTTCAGTTCCTTCTCTTCCTATGTTTTTTACGTAGCCGCAGACGGTATCGGGTGATATTTCGGTTAACATAATATCGCATGCCTTCTTTAGATAGTCAGCCCTTTTATGACTGGACGGATTATACAGCACGATACTAAAATCGCCTTTTGCCGCATATCTTAATCTCTTTTCTATCAGCTCCCACGGTGTCAGAAGATCGCTTAGACTTATCACGCAGAAATCATGATTTATCGGAGCTCCCAATACAGCCGCTCCCGATGATGCGGCCGTAATACCCGGTATTATCTCTACATCGTCAAATCCCATCTTATGCGCAGTCTCAAGAAGAGGGGATGCCATGCCGTAGATACCCGCATCTCCGCTGCAGATAAGGGCTACGCTTTTTCCGTCATTAGCAAGATCCACACACGCTCTGCATCTGTCTATCTCCTGCTTCATCGCACTTTCCATATATTCCTTGTCAGGCAAATATTCCCTTACTATATCCGTATAAGCCTTGTATCCGACGATGATATCGCACTTATCAAGCACCTGTCTTGCCAGACCTGTCATGAACCTCTCATCACCGGGACCTATTCCCACAACATATATCTTTCCCATATGATCAAAACCTTTTTGCAACGGCCACTGTCATGCCGTCTCCTGCCTGCTTTTTTACAATTAGTTTTCCGTTAACGCCTGAGGCCAGCACTGCGGCTCTTTCACAGACGTTATCTACACCCACAGTCTTTTTTACAAATTCTGATGAATCAAACTCTCCCTTAAGCCTGTTAAGTACCGGTGCATCAAATGTGATGAGCGGTACAGAGTATTTATCCTTAAGATACAAAAGAGCTTCCTCATCCTGTTTGATATCTATACTGGCAAATGCATATACATCCTTTATGTCTATATCGTTTGCCTTAAGTACTTCTAAAAGAAACTGCTCTGCCTTATGTCTGTCCGTATCTCTTTTCATGCCTATACCGACTGTGTATCTCTTGGGTGTGAGCAAAAGATCGTATTCACTGTCAGTCTCATCAGCGATGATGATATCGGCACCGCTTTCAGGCGGATAATCCTTTATCGAGAGAACGATCGCCTTTCCTTCTATGGCTTTTGCAGAGACCTTTTTTATTCCTTCTCTGTTACTAATCCTTAGTCCGTTTTCCGAAGCAAACACATCGGCTGAAAATGCAGAGTGTGAATCGGTCGATGTCGTTATGACCGCCTGCGCATCTAACAGTTCTGACATGATAACAGCAAGCTTGTTTGCTCCGCCTCCATGACCTCCGACCACGGGTATGACATATCTTCCCGTATCGTCTATGACGATCACCGGGCTGTCGCTTAGCTTATCCTTAATAAACGAAGATATGGCTCTTACAGCTATCCCCATCGCTCCGACAAAGATAATGGCATTGTGTTCTTCAAACTGTCTGCCTGTCCAGTCTGTAAGCGATGTTACGCTTTCAAATCCCTCAGGCGTCTCTTCACCTGCCATGCTTATATAAGACTGAGCTTTTTCAAGCCCTGCTTGCTCAAGCTTTTTATTCAGTTTCTCTATCAGTGCCTTGCCGTAAGCGGTAAAGCATATCGCTGCTTTTTTCATAACACTCAGGATGTTCCTTTTCTGAATCCCGTAGTAAATTCAGGATCATACAGTTTAGATCTGTCAAAGTTTTTATGTGTCACGGCTTCCCCTATAAGAACGACAGCCGTTTTTGCGATACCGTTTATATTTCCTGTCTCAGCCAGAGTTCCTACACTGCATATATACTGTTTCTCTTCAGGCCACGTTGCCTTATATACGATCGCTGCCGGAGTATCCTTATCATATCCTCCCTTTATGAGCTTTTCCTGTAATCCCTCAAGCATTCCGCTGCTTAAATAAATCGCCATAGAAGCTTTATGACTTGCCAGAAGTTCTATCTTTTCATCCTCGGGTACCGGTGTCCTTCCCTCCATCCTTGTTATGATGAGTGTCTGCGATATACCGGGAAGTGTATATTCGATATCAAGAGAAGCTGCTGCTCCGAAGCATGCGCTGACTCCCGGACATGATCTGTAGCTTATGCCCTGCTCATCTAGCGCATCCATCTGCTCTCTTACCGCTCCGTATATGCTCTGTTCACCCGTATGCAGTCTTACCGTATCCTTTCCTGCGCGCTCTGAAGCGATCATTATATCTATGACCTCTTCGAGAGTAAGTTTCGAACTGTCATAGACTTCTGCTTCCTTTTTTGCATAGGAAAGAAGATCGGGATTGACTAAACTCCCTGCATATATGATGACATCGGCTTTCTTTATCAGTTCCATTCCCCTGACCGTTATAAGATCCTTTGCTCCCGGTCCGGCTCCCACAAAATCAATCATTTGCTTTCTCCATGAATTCATCGGCCGCCTTTGTTTTTCCAAGCAGTCCGAATCTGTTTGAATATACGATGCATTCTACTTTCATTTCATCAGTCGCTCTTTTGTTAAGGTAATGCGATATGCGATCCATTATATATTCAAAGCATTCCTTTTCTATCCCGCTCTCTAGCATAAATCCGTATGCTTCTTCGGTAGAGAGGCTCTCAAGTATCGAGGCGATCGTTTCGCAGTCTGCTCCACTCTTAAATGCAGCGGCTGCCATCAGCTCCATCCTGCAGTCGGCTTCAGCAGAATGGGTATTCATGATACCGCCGGAAACCTTTATCAGCTTTCCGACATGACCGACAATGAGCATCTTTTTAAATCCAATATCTCTTGCCATGTCTATGGTCTCACCGATATAGTTTGAACACTTGACTGCCTTTTCAAGGTCATATCCGTAATTATTCTTCATAAACTCCAGGCCGTAATTGCCCGGTGTGCAAACGGCTATATCCGCACCGAGAGCCTTTTTCTGATTAAGCTCGACTCTTATTGTATCAAGAAGGGCTTTCGTGCTCATGGGCTCGACTATTCCGGATGTGCCTATGATAGATATGCCGCCTTCTATCCCTAGTCTTGGATTGAAGGTCTTTTTTGCGATCTCTTCACCTTCGGGAACTGATATGATGACACTCAGTGAATCACTGCAGTCAAACAAAGCCATGACCTCTCTTACTTCACACTCTATCATTTTTCTCGGAACGGAATTGATCGCAGCACTTCCAACACTTTGATCAAGTCCGGGTCTGGTTACCCTTCCGACTCCCTCTGCTCCGTCTATCAGCACCTGTGAGCATCCGTCTCTTACAAGTGATACAGTCGCATAGATCAGGATACCGTTTGTGATATCAGGATCGTCTCCGCCGTCTTTTCTTACAGCGCAGCTTACCGTCTGCTCATCTATCCTTATATCCTCGATCTCAGGTTCATATGCTATGCCTGCAGGTGTATCTATCCTTATTGAGTTTTTCCTGTTTCCTCCAAGAAGCATGCTCGCCGCCGCCTTTGCTGCCGCAGCCGCACAGCTTCCGGTAGTAAATCCCGATCTCAAAGCAGTCCATCCCTCATCATGTATAAAAGAGCGTTGCATATGGCAGCCGCAACATTGCTGCCTCCCTTTCTTCCCCTGTTAACTATATATTCCATTTCACTGTCGATTATCAGCTCCTTTGCAGCCTCGACATTGACAAATCCGACAGGCACTCCGATAACGAATGCCGGCTTATACCCCCTGTCATAATGTTCTCGTATTGTTATCAGAGCCGTTGGTGCATTGCCTATCACAAATATGACAGGCTTATTGATCTCCATTGCCTTTTCCATGCTGACACTGGCTCTTGTAACGCCCCTCTCACTTGCCTGACAGGCTATTTCCTCATCAGCCATATAGCAGTGTATGCTGCATCCGTATTTTTCAAGCTCTTTTTTGTTTATTCCTGAAAGAGCCATATTTGTATCCGTTACGATAACCGCTCCGTTCAGAATTAGAGACTTAAAAGTATCCGCAGCATTCTTTGAGAATGTCAGCGTATCCGCATAGTCAAAATCTGCTGTCGTATGTATGCATCTCTTAATGACAGGAGCATATCTCTCATCAAGTGTTATGCCTTTTTGATCAAGCTCTTTTGTTATGATCTCAAAGCTTCTCTTTTCAATTTCAGACGGTCTTACGTATTCAATGTCCATTTATTATCTCTTTGATATTCTCAATAAGATTCCTGTTTGATCCGTGATCCTTTATAGCAACTCTGTAAAAACCCTTTGAAAGTCCCGGGCAATCCGAAAGATCTCTTACAAGTATCTTTCTCTTTAGCAGTTCTTCGTAAAGCTCTTGTTTAGATTCAAACATCAAAAAATTCGTATCGCTCTCATATACCCTAAGTCCAAGCGTTCCAAGTTCATCTGTCAGATATTGTCTTTCCTTTTGTATCAGATCAAGTGACAGACCAATGAAATCACTCTCATTAATCAGCTTTACCCCTGCTTTTATCACTTCCTCCGAAATGACTGACAGATTCCATTCTGATAACTCACTTCTTATACGGGTGATGATGTCATCTTTCGCCATTACATATCCCGTTCTTATTCCCGGAAGAGCAAGGACCTTTGTCATCGATCTTAATACGATCAGTCTGTCATATTTTTTTAACATCCGATTAACATCAAAACCAATGAGTGCTTTACTAGAAAGATGATAAAAGCTCTGATCGAGTATCACGTATGTATCGTTCTTTTCTGCTCTGTCCAGTACCGCTAAAAGAAGCTCATCATCCAGGCTTTGTCCTGTCGGATTCCATGGATCGCAGATAAATATCATATCGATACTCTCATCCATCATGTCAATGATATCCGAGGCAAGTGAAAACCCGTTTTCCTTTTTAAGGTTAAAGGTTTCGATATTACAGTTATGTAAACTATTCAGTGCATATCTGTATCCGCTAAAGCCGGGTTCTGTCAGAAGGACATTTTTCGGTACCAGTGCCCGAACGATGGCAAGGATGAGTTCGCTTGCCCCGTTTCCGGCAAATACGTTTTCCAATCCGATCCCTTCATATCCGGCAATTAACTTTCTTAAGCTCTCCTGTCTGATATCAGGATACGAGCCTGCCCGTTTAATCCCTCTATTAACGGCATCATTTATCTCATCAGGCACGTTTATCGGATTGAGGCTTACCGAAAAATCAATATCTATTCTGTTTCTGTAAATATCTCCGCCGTGGTTCATTCTTTTTCTTATGTTTACATAAATCTATTAATTATGTAAACTATTAATATCATAAGTATCGCTTCGCTCGCAAACATGAGTCTGTTTGCCCGTTTGATATCTTCGTTTTCTATGTTCTTTTTATTGTCTCCGATGTAAGGCTTGCTTACCTTTATTCCACCATAGTAAGCATCCCCCGCAAGCTTAATATTTAAAGCACCTGCACAGGCACTCTCGGTCTGAGCCGAGTTGGGACTCTTGTGATTAAATCTGTCCCTTCTCCATATCCGTAAGCTGGCTCCGGGATCGTATACACCGTCAAAAACAGACAGGATCGCACTTGATAAGATCATAAGTATCGCACTTAATCGTGAGGGTATGAAATTAACAAAATCATCCAGTTTTGCCGCTGCCCTTCCGTAGTAGCGATATCTGTCATTGTCATATCCTATCATCGAGTCCATCGTATTTATGGCCTTATATAACATTCCTGCCACAGGTCCTGCTATAGCAGTATAGAAAAGCGGTGCTATGACTCCGTCTGAGGTGTTTTCGGCTACCGTCTCGACTGCAGCTTTTATGATGCCGTTTTTATCAAGCCTTTCGGTATCTCGTCCGACTATCATCGAAAGATCGTATCTTGCTTTTGTTTCGTCGTTTTGTTCTATATCGCGATATACCTTCATGCTCTCGTTATAAAGGCTTTTTGCTGCGAGTATATAGCAGGTGAGTATAGCTTCTATCACTGCCCCGAGATAGATGTTTATCATATATGAGCATATCAGGATTGCGGCGGTTAACATAATAGTTGTTAAGCATACGATAAAACATGTGAAAAGTCCGTTTTTAAACTCTTTTTTACTGTTTCTCTCATCTGATGTTATGTTAAGCAGTTTCTTTTCAAGGCTCGATATGAGCCTGCCTATCAGACTCACCGGATGCCATATCCAGTGCGGATCTCCGATCAGAAGATCAAGAAGATATCCGCCCGCCAATGCGATCAAATGTAAGATCAAGTACTCTTTTGCCATCTGTTTCTATTTCCAGTATATATCCGTCAAGATTATCTGCATGAAAGTCATAGAAGTCTTTTCCCGTGAGACTGCTCATCACAGCCATTATGTTTCCGCCGTGACATACGATAAAAAGATCATCCGCCCCGCTCTTTCTTATCGCCTCAAAAAATCCGTCAACACTTCTTTTTATAAAGTCCTCTGTTTTTTCACCATCCGGAAACCCCGACGCGCCGTTGGTGTCTAAAAACTGCTGATACAGCGGATCATCCTTAAGCTCCAAATAGTTTTTTCCTTCAAATACACCGAAGTCGATCTCTCTAAGATCTTCGATGATATTTATATTCGTATCATCAAAAAGTATCTTTGCGGTCTGGATCGCTCTTTTCATCGGACTGCAAAAGACTTTCGTTTTATCCGGGACAAGCTTTAATATCTCATCCTTTTTTGCTGTAGCTTCATCTTTGCCTGACTTTGAAAGTCCTTCGTCAGTCTTAGCGCCGATATATCTTTTTTCTTCGTTTCCCGCAGTCTTTGCGTGTCTGAGTAAAATACATCTTTTCTTCATAGCAGTGTGATGAGTGCGAGTATGACGGATGCCAATGACTGTGAAACAGTCACAAAGTATCCTGCCGTATCTCCGCTCACTCCCTTAAAATGCTTAAGCGTCATATATCTGTAATACACGGTAAATATGATGAATGTGATGATAACAGCCGCCGCGATCAGGACATCGGTAAGGATCATGAATGCAAGCGCCAGAACAAGCCAGATAACCAGAGCGACTGTCACAGACTTCATGTTTCCGTTTGTCTCGTTTGATAACATCCCGTCTTTTTTTGCCTTTGTAAAAACAATAGACGTTATACCGCTTAAGGATCTGCTTATCACAAAGATCAGAGAAAAGATTATCAGTATGCTGTTATTTTCGCTGTCAAGGATCATGCCCACGCTGGCGAACATTATAAGTATCTGAGTGACAAGTCCTATCACCGCAAATGCTCCTATATGCGGATCCTTTAGAATCTCAAGCTTTTTCTCGCTGTCCGTGAAGGAACTTAATGCATCCTGTGTATCCATGTATCCGTCAAGATGAAATCCCCCGGTTATGACTATCGGTATCAGAACTGTAATGACAGCTTTTACAAATAGAGGAAGTGCACATACGATATCAAGGCTGTTTAACAGTACTGTCAGACCGCCGATTATCACGCCCACAAGCGGAAAGAACATAAGAGAGTGTCCCATGTCGTCTTCCTTCCACTCAAAATGTGGCATCGGTATTCTCGAATACATTGAAAGCGATACCGCCAACCATCTAAATATCTTCATTTCCTACTTCCACTATCCTGTCTGCACATTTTATGAGCTTTTTATTTACAAGATCTATAAGCTCTATATATAGCCTTGTCATCTCATCGCTGTTTTCATCCATGCTGTATCTGTTGGTAACGATAACAAGGTCCTTTACCTTATCCGAGAGTTTCTTTATATCTCCCATTATCTCATCGGTGAACCTTTCCTTTTGCGGCATATCCGGTTTACATAATTTCGCTCTGTCAGGATTTTCATACATCTCGTTTCCGACAAGATTTGCTATGCATTCAAGCAGTACGGCACAGCTTTCAGGTTCATCGATTCTGTCTAGTGCTCTGTCTATTTTATAAGGCACTTCAAGAGTGACAAAGTTTTTGCCTTCTCTTAATTTCCTGTGTTTTTCTATCCTCTCTTTACCCGCTTCATCATAGATGAGCATCGTCGCCAGATAATACTTTTTTTTGCATGAGATCTTGCTCATTATATCTTCGGCTATGAGTGACTTTCCGCTGTCGGGTTTTCCGATTACAAGTGTGATCATTTAAACCTCTCATATTCCTTTATGTCGGTATCAGAAAATCTTGTTCCAGATTTATACAGTGACATCGCCATATCAAGCATGGGCATTAGAAGTACGGCTCCTGTTCCTTCTCCCAGATTCATATCCGCATCGATAAGAGCCTTGAGCCCCATATATTCAAGTACGAGTGCTGTCCCCTTTTCCTTGCCCGTATGCGAAGCTATCATGTATTCGGATACACCGGGCCTTATAAGGTTTGCTGTCAGTGCGGCAACCGCGCTTATAAAGCCGTCGATAACAACAGGGATCCTGTAAAGAGCTCCTCCAATGAATATACCGGCAAGAGCTGCTATATCAAGTCCGCCGACCTTCAGGAGAGCATTAAGTGCATATGCACTGTCATCTGCTTTTTTTCCGTAAAGGTCATGAAACAGAAGCGCGTTTTTAATTACATCAGTCTTATGTCTTAATCCCTCATCGGAAAGACCTGCTCCTCTTCCGGTTACAGCTTCGGGGGAAACGTCGCAAAGAGCACAAAGAAGAGCGGTGCTCGTTGTTGTATTGCCTATCCCCATCTCTCCCGTTGCAATGAGGTTATAGCCTTTTTCAGCACATTCCCTTACCATGTCGATCCCGACTTCTATCGCTTCAAGGCACTGACTCTCAGTCATGGCGCCTTCAACAAGGATGTCTCCTGTTCCATATGCTATCCTCTTATCCAGTACGCCTTCTATCCTTGTCGTTGAATTGATCCCTATGTCGACAGGGATTATATCCAGAGGATAGTTTAAAGTCATGACTCCGACTGAGCTTTGTCTTTTTGCCATAAGACTTGCCACGTCTTTGGTGACTCTCTGATCAGTCTGTGTTACATTCTCGCATACAACACCGTTATCTGCGCACATGATCAAAAGAACTTTTTTGCTGATATCAGGAATAACTTTACCCTGTATGGCAGCTATCCTGCAGACAAGTTCTTCGAGATTGCCAAGGCCGTCTATAGGTTTGGCAAGAGAATCCCACAGACGTTTTGCGTTATTAAAGATATCTTTATCGCAGGCTTTTATATTCAGATCAAAGAGTTCCTTTTCAGTCATTGTTGCTCCTCTTTTGATTTATGTAAACCTAGAATGTCATATATCATATCAATATCAAGGTTTGCTCTTAAAACATCGGCAAGCCTGTCATACTGAGTTTCCTTAAATGCGTTCTGATCCATTGTCTTGCTAAGATCAATATCGATACCCTTCTTTTTTGCGAGTGCATTTATGATCCCTGTAAATATCTCTTTTGAATCAAATATGCCGTGGATATATGTACCGTATATGTTTTTATTAAAATATCCGGTGCCTTTTGAGGTAAACTCGTTAATGTCCTCATAAGGAACAGTCTTTCCGGTATGTATCTCGTAACCGTTAATCTTACATCCCTCTAGAACTTTGAGCTGATCTCCGGTTTTTGAAATACTTCCTTCAAAGAGAGTTTTTACCTTTTCATTTTCCATTACTGTATCGACAGCAAGAAGATTTAATCCCGTATCGCTCTTTCCTCCTTCGGTATCAAACGGATCAGAAATATTTCTTCCGAGTATCTGGTAGCCTCCGCAGATGCCGAATATCAGAGTATCATTTTCGGCAAGGGCTTTTATGCTTTCTTCAAAACCTTCTTCTCTCAGCCATCTCAGGTCTCCTATCGTGTTCTTAGAACCGGGAAGGATTAGCATATCGGGTTGACATAACTCTTCTGCTTTTGTTACATATCTTACACTGATTCCGGGGATCTGATCAAATACATCAAAATCCGTAAAGTTCGATATATGGGGAAGTCTTATTACAGCTATATCTATTTCGCCTTTTTGGTTTACATAAAGTTTCTCAGACAGAGAATCCTCATCATCAATCTTTATATCCGTATACGGAACTACTCCTATAACCTCAGTCTTTGATCTCTCTTTAAGTATCCTTACTCCTTCGTTAAACAGCTCTCTGTCTCCGCGGAATTTGTTGACTATGAGTCCTTTTACTCTTTCTCGTTCCTTATCTGTAAGAAGATCGAGTGTACCGATAAGCTGGGCAAACACTCCTCCCCTGTCAATGTCACCGACAAGGATAACAGGAGCATCTATCATCTCTGCCAGACCCATGTTTACTATATCATCGCTCTTCAGGTTAAGTTCAACCGGTGAGCCTGCACCTTCAACAATAATTATGTCAACCATTTCCGAGAGTTTTTCATAGGCTTTTCTTATCTCGGGAATAAGTTCTCTCTTATATCTGAAATAGTCGGCTGCTTTCATGTTTCCGATAGCTTTTCCGTTTACTATCACCTGCGAGCCGACATCATCTGTAGGCTTTAAAAGTACGGGATTCATGCAAGCGAGAGGTTTCATCCTGCAGCACTCGGCTTGTACTACCTGTGCTCTTCCCATCTCAAGCCCTTCCTCAGTTACAAATGAATTAAGGGCCATGTTTTGGGATTTAAATGGTGCTACCCTGTATCCGTCCTGTGTGAGAAGCCTGCACAGTCCTGCAGCGATTATGCTCTTTCCGGCATTTGACATCGTTCCCTGTATCATCAGGACCTTTGCTTTTCCGCTTTGATCAAAGCTACTGTCTGCAGAAGGAGTGGTTTTTTTATCATCAAACCATGGTCTGCTCCCAATAAGCGATATATCAGCGCCCTCTATACCATAGAGCTTTCTTATGAATTCCTCCTCAAAGATCTCTTTTGGCGTACCGATCCTTTGTACCTTTCCGTCACCCATGGCTATGACAGTATCTGATATCTGCATGGCTATATCGAGTTCGTGCAATGACATCAGAACAGCCATATCGTTTTGCCTTGCGAGCTGTCTTATCTTTTCGAGGATATCTATCTTATATCTTATATCCAGATATGAGGTAGGCTCATCAAGTATCAGTACCTTCGGTTCCTGGCATATCGCACGGGCAAGCATAACTCTCTGTTTCTGACCGTCACTTATGTTTGTAAACTGACACTCGGATATGTCCGAGGTATCGGTCATGTCTATCGCATTATCTACGACCTCTTTATCGTGATCTGAGAGGATCCCGAGCAATCCCGTATAGGGATATCTTCCGGTCTCGATGACTTCACGGCATGTCATACGTTCAGGCTTAACAGATCCCGTCATTACCATGGACATCTGCATGGCTATCTCTTCCGCTTTCATGGTGCTCATATCTTTTGACGAAAGATAGATAAGTCCGCCCCTTGTATCCAAAAGACCGCTCACGCTTTTTAAGAGTGTGGACTTGCCGCACCCGTTGGGACCGATAAGCGTGGTTATCTCTCCCTGCTTAACAGAAAGCGAGATCTCTTTTACAAGGTCGCTGTCATATCCGATTGTAATATCTTGAGCCGATAATATACTTTCCACTCTCTAATTCCTGCTGTCTCTTCTCTTTATCATTATCATTATGACTACCGGTACAAGAAGCACTGCTGTCACAGAACTTATGCTTACTTCGGTAGGTGCAAATATCGTTCTTGCTATAGCATCGCAGAACAGTGTCACTATCGCTCCGCCAAGGAATACTCCTGGTATCATGATCTTTGGTTCTGAAGTCTTTGTTATGCTGCCTATAAGATGCGGGACAGCGATCCCGACAAAGGATATCGGACCCGCAAATGCCGTAACGCATGCAGCAAGCAGGCTCGAAACCAGGATCAGTGCAATGCGCAGGAAAGTTATGTTAACCCCCATGAGCTTTGCATATGCTTCTCCGAGTCTGTAGGCTCCTATGGGTTTTGACATAAGAAATGCCGCAATAAGACATATAAGGATGATAAAAGTCATGATCCTTACATCCTGCCAGTTCATGCCGGACAGGCTTCCCATTGACCAGTTATGAAGATTTACTATGTTTGAATCATCCGCGAATGTTACGACAAGATCGGTTATCGCAGAGCATATGTATCCGGTCATTATGCCGCATACTACAAGTATGCTCATGTTCTTAACCTTAACCGATATGACAAGTACAAATCCCATGGCAAGCATCGCTCCAAGGAAAGCTGATGCGACCATTCCCATGCCTGACATGTTCACTCCCCTGCTTAAGAGAAATATCATGACAAGCGCTACAGTGAGCTTTGCACCCGAAGATATGCCGAGTACAAACGGTCCAACTATGGGATTTGAAAAGAATGTCTGTAAAAGATATCCCGAAAGAGCAAGCCCGCCACCGAGTATCATGGCAGATATTGCTCTGGGAAGACGTATGTTGTGTATTATGCTGTAATTTAGTGAATCACTTTCGTTTTTGAATATTATGTTAACCAATTCGGAGGCCGCAACCTTTACACTGCCAAGCATTACATTGGCAGCAAGAAGTGCAAACATGAGTATTAAGATGATCGCAAATGTAACTACACACCTTTTTTTGCTCATATATTCCTCATGATTCAGTCAAGCTTTTTAAGATAGCAAAGATCGTTTTCCTGACCGTTAAATACGAGATTAAGATCGTTCATAAACTCGGCCATTCCTGCGACCTGCTGAAACAGATCCCTGTCGGTGCAGTAGACTCTTCCTTCCTTTACGGCTTTAAAATCCGCAAACATGGCATTTTTTGAAACTAACTCGTCAACCGAGGCGATCTCTCCCGCTATCGTGCTGTTATATATGATTATATCAGCATCCTTGGCGCAGGCATAGAAATCTTCCATCTGCATGTTCATTGTCGAAAGAGAATTGTCGGCTTTGATCGAGTCATCATCTATCACATATCTGCCGCCGGCAAGATCTATCATCGTTGATACGTAATCACCCGGCTTTCTTACATTTATAAGTCCCGATGTGGTTACGTAGAAAAATGCGACGCTCTTATCCGTATCGGCCGATTCCATCACGGATTCCATCCTTGCGCACTGATCTTCAAAGTATCTGTCCGCCTCCTCTTCTCTGCCAAAGAGTATGCCGTAGAGCTTTATCCATTCAAGTCTTGCGAGAGGATGCTTTTCATAGCTTGATGTTTCTACAAGTACCGGAATGCCAAGTTCCTCCAGTTTTTCCTTTGCTTCGGGCTCATGATAGATCATGGTATTTTCTATCGCAAGGTCACAGCCTTTGCTAAGTATCAGCTCATAATCCGGAGCCCTGTATTTTCCCGCATAAAGGATCTTTCCATCCATCATGGCTTTTCTTGCTTCTTCTATGCTCCAGTCATCTGCCTGCGTTCCCGAAAGAGCTATATGATCGAGAGCATCCAGTCTGCATACAAAGTCCATTACGGATGTGGAAACCAGATATGTTTTCTCAATCGGCTGTTTTAATACTGTCATATCTTTTGGCAGATCTTTTGGTACATCCATCCCGTCCGGAACGATCAGATAGTCTCCGGAATTTTTAATGCTTATGACTTTGTATTCTCCAAACTGGGTCACGTTAAAGCATGTGGCGTATTTAAGCTTGATCTCGCCGCTCTTTTTAATACCGGAGAGCGTATCAGAGCTAAACAAAGGTCTCTCGTTTACCGCATCAGGATAAGTCTCTTCCTCAGTATTATCACTTTCCCAGTAGATCGTATACTCGATCTCATGCGGTTTGCTCATGGCTGTGGTATCGCCTATAACGTTAAGCGGTTCATCAAGTGTCTTTACAGGTATGGTGAATGTGGACTCCCCGCCGGGATTTTCGTTATCGTATCTGACGTTATCAACGAGCATGTAGTCATAGTTTTTGCTGCTCCAGACAAACGTCGCGCTCATCTGACCGTCTTTTCTTTCTATGGTCACCGGAGACTTGATATATGCCTTTCCGGTGCCACCCTCAAAAGTTATGTCAACCTCAAATGTGCCATCTTTTTCTTCTTTGGTATTCTCCTGTTTTACAGAAGTAACCCCCTGTGAAACACAGGAGGTTACAAACAGAAAACTTAATAATACAAATAATAAAACTATATGCTTTTTTACAGCTGTTTTGATTCTCATATGATTATTGCTTTGGACTCTCTACCTTTACCTTATGATCATACCACTTACCCTTTGTTCCGATAAGAGCAAGATCAAATTCCTTGTCAAGATACGGTACGGGAACATCAAATCCATATACTTCGTCTGTTGTTCCGTCACTGTACTTTACAGTGTCTGTAGTAGGCTCAAGGAGTTTTGCACCGTCTTTTTGTGCATCATCAGCTGTTCCCGGGTAGAGATTAAGTATGCTCTTTGATACAAGAGTGATATGGATGGTCATCTTTCCGTCCTTAACGGTAAGCTCGCCCATATCATCGTATTCCTCGTTCACATGGAACATTGAACTGTCCGTTGTGAACTTTGCGCTGTAAGTGCCGTCCTTAATATCGGCCTTATCATCACTCAGTTTTTTTTTTCGCCTGAAGCAATATCCTTTAAAGCGTTTGCTGTATGCTCAACGTAGAGCTTCTGAACTGCCTCGATCCTTCCGAGACCCTCTATCTGACAGTCGATCGAATCAAATGCACCTGAAGCCTCAAACATGCTCTTCCATGAATCGTCGTCATCGCCTGCCATGTCGTTGTTGGCATGATCGCCGGCAACTACCATAAGGGGACGAAGGATGACCTTCTTGTAGCCTGCAGCCTTAACAGTCTCGATGATATTCTCGCATGCTGTCTCTTCGGGTTCACCCTCAACAGTACCGATGAATACGTTCTTGAATCCGAGCTTGTCCATCTGTGTAGCCATCTGGCTGTAGCTTACCTTTGCTGTATGAGCTGTACCGTGACCCATGAATACAAATGCAGTACCGTCTTTATCTGCTGCATCGAGTGAATCAAATCCTGCTGACTTTACAGCTGCATCAACAACTGCCTGGGCTACTGCCTTCTTGTCATCATTTATTACTGTAGCATCGCTGCCTACCTCGCCAAGAAGAGGCTCGGCAACCGTAACTGACTCGAACTTGTCTGCATACTTGTCAAGTGCTTCGCAGAGCTCGTCGTACTCTGCACCATGCATCAAATGAGTAGGCTGAACGAGCAGGTTCTTAACACCGTTTGCAACGGCTCTGTCAAGAGCCTGATCCACGTTGTCGATCTTTTCACCGTCTCTTGCCTGAACATGGTTGATTATTATCTGAGCCGTAAATGCTCTTCTTACAGACCAGTCGGGATTTGCATCCGCGATAGCCTTTTCGATACTGCTTATATCCTTTGCACGGCTGTCATTGAATGATGTACCAAAGCTTACGACCAGTATCTCGTTTTCTCCGATGTTGTCAGAGTTAAGCGGATCATCCTTTGATGCATCGCCTGTATCTCTTCCGAAATAATCAGGATCAGCGTCCTCGCCCTCAACCATCTCTTTCTGAGCATCTGTAAGAGCATCCCATGCCTTCTTTGCTGCTTCACACTGAGCGTCTGTCTGATCTGTACGCTCCTGAACGTAGATAGCATCGATAAGGGCTGCAACTTCAGCTGCCTTTTCCTCATCGCTCATCTCGTTAACAGTGTTTTCAACTTCTTCCTTGACATCCTCGGCAACCTGAGCAACTTCCTCTGCTACTTCTTTAGCAACATCTTCGTTTACTGTCGGGGTTGCGTCTGAGCATCCTGCAAGCATTGACAATGAAGTAACTGCTGCAAGGACAAGTACAAGTAATCTCTTCTTCATAATATATATCCTCCTGAAAAAATGTATCAAAAAACTCACCCCGATAAATCGGGATGAGTAATTGAATTCATCAAAATTAAGCCACCTTTAAAGTGACTGATGATGCTGGACCAATTACTCGTGATCCGGAATTATCCGATCATTTATAAACGGCAGGTCTCCTGGCTAATACATCAACATATGACAGTCCGCCTTCCCGGTTTTTACCAGTGACTTGTGTTTTCACAAACGACTGTCATACTCCGTAACTACAGTGACGAGTTCGCACAGTTTAACTGTTTCCCTTTTAACCTGCATTACTGCAGGCACCGTCTACCTTTCAATATGAAACTTTCCAAATTGTAGCACAACTGATATTTATGTTCAAGAAGCAGATGATATGCATTATCAGATAAGGATACCGTTGCAGTGGTCTATCTCATGCTGTATTATCTGAGCACTCCATCCGGTGTACTTCTGCTTCTGAGGCTTGAAATCCCTGTCGAGATATTCGACCTCTATCTCAAAATATCTTTTTGTCTCCTTGGGTTCTCCCGCCAGTGACAGACACCCTTCGGTAGTCATAAACGGCTTGTTCTTTGCAACTATCACAGGGTTTATCATGATCAGCTGTCCCATTCCGACATTGACTGCAATAATGCTTTTCTTTATACCGATCATGTTTGCGGCCATGCCGACACATTCTGCCTCATTGGCTATTAATGTATCCACAAGATCCTTTATTACATCCTTATCCTTTTTGGTTGCCGGATCGGATTTCTGAGCTAGAAAAATAGGATCGTGTACTATCTGTCTGACCATCTGAAGTCATCCCCCTTTATCAGATTCCTGTTATATCGCTTACCAGTCTGGTAATGTCATTGATGTTATTCGTTACTTCCTGGGTTGTCTCAGCCTGGGTTGATGCAGCGCTGTTTGCTTCCATAACGGCATTTGTAACCTTTTCAACCTCTTCGGTGATCTCTTTTAATGACTGCATGATCTCCTTGGCTGAATTGCCGCTTACCTGGGCAAGGGTACCCATTTCGCTTGCAACAACGGCAAAGCCCTTTCCGGCTTCTCCGTTTCTTGCTGCCTCAATAGATGCATTGAGTGCGAGTATATTTGATCTGGAAGCATTGTTCTGGATAGTTGTGACTTTCTTTAATCCCTCTTCGACCTTTTCTGAAACAGTCTTTGCGACTCTGCTTATATCAGCAAGCTGGTCTGCGAGCTTCTTTGCTTCAACAGCAATCGAATCCACGCTGTCAAGTGAGTCGTTTAATCTCTCATCAAGCACATGTATCTTATCTTTTACCTCAAGTTCCTGTTCAAGGGAACGGGCGCAGACAACAAGGCCCACTACTTCACCGCCTTCGCTTACGGGTGTGAGTATTCCTTTTACAGGAACGCCTAAAACTTCCTTTGGCATGATGCTCACTGAAGGCTTGTTCTTTTCCATTGCATCCATCATAGCTGCAAGAGCGGGATTGTTTCGATCCAGCTTGTTGCCCGGCACCGCTGCAGGCATTGAAAATCCCTTTGCCTTCCATGTTCTTAGTGTAGTCTCTCTGTCACAGAGTGATATCTGATAATCCTCGCCTGTTATCTGATTGACCAGCGGCAGGACCATATCCAGTGCTTCCATTAATTTGCTATCCATCTTTATACCTCCGTTAATTGTAACCCATGATGTTTTATTTTATCACAAAACCATTTCCATGCCTATCTTCTGCGGAACAAATCCAAGCGATTCATAGAACTTCACAGCTCCCGGATTGCAGCTCCATACATTCAGTGTCACGTTGTAGAAGCCTTCTTCTTTTGCATAATTCAGTACACGCTCGTAAAGAGCAGTCCCTACATGCTTTCCCCTGGCCTCTTCATCTACACAGATATCGTCTATGTAAAGCGTCTTTATATCAGTCAGTACGTTGTCATCCTTAACCTGCTTGTGAATGCAGAATGCATGACCGATGGCTCTGTCATCTTCATCCACACAAACAAATACGGGTGTGGTACTGTCTTCGATTATCTTTTCAAGCTGATCTTCGTTGTATTTCGTTGCAGGCCCTTTAAAAATATCCGGTCTGCCGTTGTGGTGGACCATATCAACCTGAATGAGCAGCTCCATTATGCGGGGTATATCCTTTATCTGCGCCTTTCTTACACTGTTCATTTCTGTATCCTTTCCATCCAGATCTCTGCAAGTTTGGGCCACAGTCCCACTTCGTATCTTAGATTTTTGTCATGAACGATTTCAGGCGGTGCCATCACATCACCGCCAAACTGTATCTCAAGCTCTTTTTTTCTTTCATCACTGACATCAACGCCTTTGCCTGCCTTTACGGCATCAACAGCCATAAATACCTGTTTCATGGTATAAGGCTCTCCGAATCTTGCATTAAAGAAATCATCGTTTGCCACACTGAGTCCGTGTATGCCTGTCGGAAATACATAGTGAGCATAGTAAATATTCTTTTCTTTTAAAGCTTTTGCGAACATGTAGCTGTTCTCAACAGGCACAAGATCGTCTGTCTGTGTCTGCCATATAAAGCATGGAGGTGTGTTTTCCTTTACATTCTTTTCAAGAGAGAAATACTCAAGATCCTCTTTTGAAGGGTTCTTTCCAAGAAGAGCCTGGATAGAGAATTCATGCGTATATTCTCCTGAAGTTATTACAGGATATGAAAGTATCACTCCGTCTGGTCTGTTTGAAACTTTATCAAGACTCTCATCGGGATCTTTTATATCATCAAAGTGAACAGCCAAAGAGCCGCATACATGAGCACCTGCAGAAAATCCGCAGATGATTATCTTCTTTCCTGCAATGTTGTATTCGTTTTCATTTTTTCTTATCAGCCTTACTGCTCTTGAGATATCCTCCATGGGCTGACGTTTTAGCGGTACTGACATCGTTATGTCGGTAGTATATGAGAGCACAAAAGCATTCATGCCCTGTTCATAGAAGACTTTAGCAACGATCTCAGCCTCCGATGGAACGCACATGCAGTATCCGCCTCCCGGCACAACTATCATGCAGTCTCTTTTTGTATCATCATCATGAAGATAGGCATGGATATTTGGTATGAATCCATAGCCCGCCCTGTATGTATATTCATCTTCTTTCCAGATATCTTTTTCAAAGCATTTCATCTTTACATCTCCGTTCTGACACTCGGAAGTTTATTCATCGCATATACCGCTATCACTACTCCGACAAAGCATACAGCGGTTCCGGTGATCAGCATCGTCTTTATTCCCATATGATCGAGTATCACTCCGCTTATCAGGTTGGAGAATACACCGCCTATGGTTATGGCACTGGTTACAAACGCCTGACCCTTTACCTGATCAAGCTCGTTCATGGTACTGCTCACATAGTAAGCCGCAGCGGGAATGAATACCGCATAGGCAAAAAGCTGGCATGACTGGCTTAAATACATCATAGCCATGTTTGTGGCAAATATGAGTATCAGTATCTTTACAAAAAAGGCCATGCCAGAAAATACGAGCATCTTATCCGATGATATCTTCTTTAGGAAAAATCCTATCACTGCCATGACGGGAAGTTCCAATATGGCCTGTAAGAAGTTTGCGTATCCAAGCTGCGTCTCTCCTCCGCCCAGACTTCTTATTATCTGTATCATGAAGTCATTTATCATGTTGTGGGCAAAGAAAAAACATATCGTTCCGATAAGGAACAGTGAAAATGCAGGATATGTCCTTGCAAAATCCGCGATATTGTTATGAGCAACAGCCTGTGTATCTTTAACCTCTGTTTTGTCTTCGGTCTTCTCTGCGCTTCCTTCAGGTTTTTTGAATGTAAATACAACGATCGCAGAAAGGATCATCGATACTATATTTACTATGAGCAGTATATTGACTCCCTGCTTTTCAACGGCACTTCCGATAAAGGCAGAGGTTACTGCAAAGCTTGCTGATCCCAGTCCTCTTGCAAGTCCGTAGTAGATGTCGCAGCCTGCCTTCTGATATTCAAAGCACAGAGCCGTCATGACAGGCTGATAAGCAAACTGGACCATATATATGAGTGCATATATAACAAATATGACAGCCTTGCTCACTCCAAGCATCAGTATTACGGAGCCCGCTAAAATGATCAAAACCGATATGATTATGAAGCGTCTGTTTGTTAACGGTCCCGGCTTGTCAATGATCCCTGCAAAGTACGGCTGACATATCGCGGAAACGATATTTGCTATCGCAAGAAGTATTCCCACCTCGGTGTTTGAAAAACCGTGTGCTAAAAGATATACGGCTGCAAGAGCATGAATCGTGCAGAATGCGACAAAATATGTCATGTTTATGAGCGTGTATCTAAAGGTCCAGAAGCCCTTTTTCATAAATGCGCCTTTCTAGTCTTTTTCCTTAACCTTGGGTATGCGGCTGTAAAGCTCGGTGAGCGAGCGTATGCTTCTTTTCAGATCATCTGACAAAAAGTTGGGACGAAGTCTCCATTCCCAGTTGTTCTCTGCAGTTCCCGGAGTATTTATCCTTGCTTCCTTTCCGAAGCACAGATAATCCTGAAGAGGAATGATGCAAAGATCTGCAACGGATCTGTATGCTTCCCTGATGATATCCCATACAAGCTGTCCGTAATCGGAATTCATGGAATTTATATATCTGCGACAGAAATCTCTCTCGCCGTCATTTATCTCCTCTACCCATGCTCTGGTTGGAGTATTGTCATGAGTTCCTGTATATACGACACAGTTTGCTATGTGTCTGTGGTTTACATAATAACTATCCCAGCTGGTAAATCCAAACTGCAGCACTTTCATTCCGGGGAATCCGCTCTCCTTAAGCAGAGCCTCATTCTCGGGTGTATTGTTTCCAAGATCCTCCGCAATGATATGCAATTCTCCCAGTTTATCCTTAAGAACATTGAAAAGGTCCATTCCGGGGCCCTTGCACAGCTTGCCGTTTTCGGCTGTCTTATCCTCAAACGGAACGGCATAGTATTCACAGAATCCGTGGAAATGATCTATCCTTATCACGTCATAGAAATCATAGTTTCTCTTTATTCTGTCTGCCCACCAGTCATATCCTCTCTTTGCGAGAGCCTTCCAGTCATAGATGGGATTGCCCCACAGCTGTCCTGTCCTTGAGAATGCATCAGGAGCACATCCTGCGACCACCTTGGGCATTAGATTTTTGTCCATTAAAAAGACATCCGGATGAGCCCAGCAGTCCACGCTGTCGAGTGAGACATAAAACGGCATATCACCTATTATCTTAACGTTCTTTTTATTCGCATATTCTCTTAATGCTCTGTACTGCTTGTCAAACTCATACTGTTTAAAGTAAACGAATTCGATATGTTCCTTAAGTTCGGTCTTTATCTTCTTTAATGCTTCGGGCGTTCTCTTTTTAAGGTCATCCTCCCATTCATACCAGGGTATTCCGCCAAGCTTTCTCTTAATGGATGTGAAAAGAGCATAATCCTCAAGCCAGTCTGCTTCTTTTTTTATAAAAGCCTTGAATTCTTTAGTTTCTTTATCCGACTCGATAAATCTCTTATAGGCGATCTCCAAAAGATCGTCCCTGTTTTCGTATATCGCGCCGTAATCGACTTTTGTCTCGTCATTTCCGAAATTCTTTGAATTACACTCATCCCATGTTAAAAGTCCGTCCTCGATGAGCTTTTCGGGTGATATGAAATATGGATTTCCGGCAAATGCCGAAAATGGCTGATACGGTGAATTGCCGTAGCCTGTAGGTCCTACGGGCAAAATCTGCCAGAAGCCCTGTCCTGCTCCTTCCAGAAAATCAACAAAATCATATGCTTCCTTTGAAAAGCATCCGATCCCGAACTTTGACGGGATCGAAAAGACAGGAAACAGAATTCCGCTTTCTCTCATGTATTAGTTACCTTCTTCCTTTATTGTAAGTGCCTATCTGCACTCTCTTACTATGTTGTCACAGCCTCCCAGCTGCAAAAGACGTCTGCCTAGCATCGCAGCCTGTTTTGCATATGTGCTGTCGGCTATGATATGATCGGCCTTTTCCCTGATGTGAGCTGCATCAAACTCATCATAGGATATCTCCATGCCGGCGCCTGTATTTACAATGCTCGATGCATTGTACTTCCTCTCGAATACCTTGCCGGGACATATAAGAAGGGGAACACCGTTAATTAGGCCGTCAGTCATGCTGTTCTGTCCGCCGTGGTTTATATAAAGAACGCTTTCGGGCAAAAGCTCTGCAAAATTAAAATAGGGCGCCGAATGAATGTTGCCTTCATTTACTTCCTTAAGACCGTGGCCTGCGATAAACACCTCGTATCTGCTTCCCGCAAAGGCCTGTGTCACCTCTTTTTGCATCTTCTTTACAGAGATTGTGCCGTTACCCATATATGCGAGTATCTTGTCTCTCTTGTTTGAGACACGAATATCAGCCTTTTTGAGCGTGCCGCAGTATACGACCTTTGAATCCTCTATGGGTTCAAGCTCGTAGCAGCTTGGAACAAACTTCTTATCCGCCCAGTCAAATACATCAAGGCATGATTCGACGTGATCAAGACCGTGTTCCCTTAAGAGCCTGTTAAGTCCCGCCGCATACTTTGGCGTGCAGCCGTATTCTGCCTGAGTGGGGACGCTTGCTGAAATGAAGCATCTCTTCCCTTCAAGCCTTGCTGCCGTTATCGCTGAAATATTAAATTCGGAATAAACGATATCGGGTCTGAATTCCTTTATCGCTCTCCTGATCTCATCCACGCTCTTGTTAAGATATTTGTAACAGGTATTTCCGGTCAGATATAAAACATCCTCAAAACTGTTTACCTTTTTTACGGATGTCACTCCCAGCTTCTGGGCTATCGGAAATGTATGCTTTCCTATCGCCTCAGGCATTCCAAGAGGGACGGGAATAGAAAGAGGATACTCTACGGTACCCTCTATAACACTGTAATTGACGTCCTTTGCACAGCACACGGCTACTTCGTGACCGGCTTTTATAAGCGCTGCGGCAAGCTGTCTTACTCTCGTAAAGCTTCCTGCCGTTTCGGCCATGGCTGCCATAGGAACCAATAAAACCCTTTTCATATTTCCCCCGATATATTTACAGATTATCTGTTAGCGTACATTTTTTCATAATAGTTCTGATATTCGCCTGAAACTATAGGCTCCCACCAGTCCTTGTTATCAAGATACCACTTGATGGTCTTCTTGATTCCGTCCGCAAACTTTGTTTCGGGCAGCCATCCCAGCTCGTTATGTATCTTTGTGGGATCGATGGCATAACGCATGTCATGGCCTTTTCTGTCAGTAACATAAGTGATCAGGCTCTCGGGTTTGCCCAGCTCCTTGCAAATGAGCTTTACTATATCGATATTCTTCATCTCATTGTGACCGCCGATGTTATAAACCTCGCCGACTCTTCCGTTATGGATGACAAGATCTATGGCTTTGCAGTGATCCTCAACATACAGCCAGTCTCTTACATTGATGCCTTCACCGTATACCGGAAGCGGCTTGTCATTCAGCGCATTGATTATCATTAGCGGAATGAGCTTTTCCGGGAAGTGGTAAGGTCCGTAGTTGTTAGAGCAGCGGCTTATCGTAACGGGAAGTCCATATGTTCTGTGATAAGCGAGTACTAAAAGGTCTGCTCCTGCCTTTGATGAGCTGTAAGGCGAGCTCGTATGTATGGGAGTCTCCTCGGTAAAGAACAGATCGGGTCTGTCAAGCGGAAGATCTCCGTAAACCTCATCAGTAGATACCTGATGATATCTCTTTATTCCGTACTTTCTGCATGCATCCATGAGTATCTGCGTACCCATGATGTTTGTTTCAAGAAATACTCCGGGATTATCGATCGAACGGTCAACATGGCTCTCTGCCGCAAAGTTTACGACCATGTCGGGATGCTCTTCTTCAAACAGCTTTTCAACAGCTGCCCTGTCAGTGATGCTCTCCTTTACGAACCTGAAGTTCTTGTTGTCCATAACAGGCTCGAGAGTTGAAAGATTTCCCGCATATGTGAGACAGTCCAGACATACGATCCTGTACTCGGGATATTTGTTTAACATATGAAACACAAAGTTGCTTCCAATAAAACCGGCGCCGCCGGTAACTATTATCGTCATAATTATTACTCCTTAAAAATTGATTCTCTGTATTATAACATATTCGGTAAGCTTATGGTACTACCAGTCGCTGCCCCAGTCTGTCGAGCCGCTGTCCCAGTCAGAACCGCTGTCCCAGTCATAGCTGCTGTCGCTGCCGTAGTCACTATCCGAGCTCCAGTCGTTCAGTGATTTTAAGTTCTCTTCATAATAATCGCTGTCTTCAAAGTCGTATGAACTGTTCCATTCGGCGCCCTTCATGTCAAATTCATAGTCGGGTGCGTTGTTTACCAGCTCAACAGGAAGATAATCAGTATTGACTTCATAGTAATCGTCTATGTACGGGCTGTACTCGTAATATGTATCATCATACCTGCAGTATACGGTATCGTCGTATTTGTAATAATGCGGAGTCGTAGAACTTACACCGTCTGCGACCAGTATAAAGAATAGTATCAGGCTGTAGATTAAAAATATCTTCTGGTACTTCTTGTTCTTAAACCACGGAGTGCAGGCAGGTATCCAGACTAATATCAGAAGCACTCCCAGTGTTGCAGCCAAGAATATCCCGAATCTTATCGATCCCATCAGGGATATGCCGCCAAAGGCCATGAAAGCTCCGAATACTCCGAGGAAGTTTTTAAAACCCAGGCCTTTGCTTTTCTTACCGTTACTTTTCTGTGTGCCCAAATTTGATGCGTTTCGAGCCTTCTGATTAAGGATCTCGCTCTTTAGCTTAAGATACAGCTCGTTTACCGCATATGCCTCATCGGTTCCTCTGTATCTTACAGCACGCGACCCGTCAGCCTTGTTCTTGTATACGATGAATTCCCCGTTTTCCTCGTATATGCCGAAAGCTTTCGGCTTCTTGTAATCGATGCCAATAAAAAAGCGCGTGGTCTCGTATGGAGGCAGGTTTCTGTCCTCGTACCACTGCTTTAATTCCTCAATATTTTTCGGAGTATGATCGGCAACTCTTTTGTGATTCTTGTTCACGGCGCCGCAGTTGGGACAGGTCTTGTCCGTATCGTTCATAAACGCGCCGCAGTACTCGCATTTTATCTCCATAAGTCTCTCCCCTTTTTCTTTTGCTTGCTACATTAATATTTTATATTATATAATCCCTTTAGTAAACTTGTTTTACCATATGAAAGGGGAAGTAAAATGAAAGAATTAACACCAAAACAGACCTATTCGCGCTTTGGCGCATCCTACCTGATCGGATACGTGGCGTATGTGGCACTTGTATTCATAGTAAGTCTCATACTCCATGCGATCTTTCCTTCCATGTTTGCCTCAGGACAGGCACGCATGATCATCAGCTTTTCGATACTCTACATCCTTGGATATCCCTTCATGTATATGATGATTAAGGATATACCGGTAACCGAGATACCTAAAAAAAGACTCGGTATCGGAGGTTTTCTTGCCAGCGTATGCATTGCATATGCCCTGATGTATCTTACAAACATAACAGCGCTGGTATTAAACGCATCGATCGGAAAGATAACCGGAAGAGGCGGTACAAATCCCATAGTCAACGTTATGGACAGCATGTCTCCCGTTTTGCAGGTGCTCGTGGTAGTGATCCTTGCTCCGGTATTTGAAGAACTGACATTCAGAAAGTTTCTTCTCGACAGAATATCAAAATACGGCGAAGTTACCGCAATGCTTATCTCAGGTTTCATGTTCGGACTGTTTCACGGCAATCTCGTTCAGTTCATGTATGCGAGCATGCTCGGATTCTTCTTTGCATTCATCTATATGCGTACGGGCCGTGTAATATATACGATGATCCTTCATGCCATAGTAAACGGAACGAGTACATTTTTAACGCTGATCATGTTCGGAGATCTTGATCTTACGGAAATGATGTCATATCTGAATAACGGTGATATGAATGGCTATATGAAGTTTGTAAATGAAAATATGGGAGCATTTGCAAGAGCAGGTCTTATAGGATTTGCGATAATCCTGATCGTTATAATCGGCGTGATACTCATGATAGTTCTCAGGAAGAAATTCAAATTTGAACAGCATGAAGGCGAAGTTGAAAAAGGAAACAGATTTGCAACAGCTGTGGCAAACACCGGAATGATAGTTTACATAATATTCTGGATTCTGGAAATAGTCCTTACACAGTTAGGCATAGGGCTCTCAGCACTTCTTGATAGATTGCTTGCATAAATGATAAAGCGCAGGTCAAACGACCTGCGCCTTTTTATGCTTCTTTTAAGAATTCTCTTAACTTACCGTACTTTTCTCCCATGATACCGAAATCCATCTCCTTGAAACTCCAGAGTGAATAACCGATATCATATTTCTCAAACAGCTTGAGAATGTCTGAATACCATCTTATTGCATCCTCTTCGTCCGCTCTGTCGATGACTCCGAATTCTCCGCAGTAAAGAGGGATGTTCTTTTCCTTCTTTACATCAAGAGCGCTCTTTATCATCTCTTCATGGAATTCAACGCCCATCTCACTTGCCGGACAGTTTACACAGGGCATTCCCTGAAGTCCGATCTTTTCTGATTCAGCCCTGTACCATGCCATATCTTCGGGATAATGAACCTTGAGCTCCTGTGAAATAGTAGGTACCCATGGAGCCTTCTGATGCGTAAAAAGAAGAGGCTCGTAGTAGTGGAACGTAAAGATCGTATTGTCATCTGCAGGATCCTCTAAAAGCTTCAATGTTCCTGCACTGTTCCATTCAACACCGCCGTAGATAATGGTGGTATCGGGCGCATTCTTTCTGATCACTGCAACAGTTCTCTTTATCAGTTCATTCCATGGCTTGCAGTACTCGGGATTTACGACTTCGTTTAAAAGCTCGTATGCAACAAAGTCATTGCAATCGGCATATCTTTTTGAGAGCCTGTCCCACAATGCTACAAATCTGTCCTGAGCCTCGGGGCTGTCAAATAAAGTGTTACGTCCTGCGATGCTTACATCATCAAAGGAGTATCCCCATGTCTTGTGTATGTCCAGAACCACTTTGAGCGAGCGCTTTTTGCACCAGTTGAGCGTATCGTCTATGAAATGGTAATTCTCTGTGATCTCGCTTCCGTCCTCATGCTCTATAACCTCGTAATCAACGGGAAGACGTATATGATCAAACTTAAGATCAACGATCGTATCAAGATCGCTCTCTGTTATAAATGTCTCATAATGTTCAGTAGTGTATTCACTGCACTGAGAAAGAAAACCGCCTAGATTAACTCCTTTTTTTAATGTGAGCATATGATCTCCTTCCTACTGAATCTCTTCAACTCTTACATTAGTTATGTCAACCGTTGCAATGGATCCTCTGTGACCGAGGTTGAACTCAAGTCTTCCTCTGGGATCGGTCTTGTCGGTCATTTCAAATTCGTATGTATATGTCTCCCACTTGTCGCTTATCTCAAGCTCTGTATCGGGGAAGTATCTTATCCAGTTCACAAACGGAGCCGATACGCACACAACGATGTTTCTCGGTTCGCTTGCCTTGGCATCGAAAGTGATCCTGTACTTGGAATCCTTTTTCATCGGAATGTTCCAGCTGACCAGCTGAACGGAATAATCAACGTCGCCTTCCGCCTCAGATGTTATCTCGATCATGCCGTCCTTTATCACAGCTTCACCCTTGCCGTTCTGTGCGAGCAAGAACTTCCAGTCCTGATCATCGTCAAGAGCTTCGCTCTCGTCTGAAAAATCACCGTTTCTTACGTAGTTGCCGTCTTCAAGAGGATCGCGCATGGGTATTACAGGCTTCTTTACGTCTGTCTTGTAATGATCCTTCTGATAAACTCTTACGTAGTCTATAAGGTATTCAGCATTGTCAAAATCCGTTGTCTCGTCAGGGGTGCCGGGCCAGTCTCCGCCGACTGCGAGGTTCATCTGTACAAAGAATGTCTGGTCAAAAGGAGCGGGATAAGGCTTCTCATCCTCTCCTTCAACTGCAGTGAACCAGTCTCTTGTCTCAAGTATCTGAACATAGTCAACAAAGAACTTGATCTTTCCGGGTTCCCATTCAACCGAAAACTCATGGAAATCATCGGAGAATGAACCTTCGGTAAGCTCCTTTTTGCCCTGTTCCTGTCCGTGAGGCTCGCCGTAATGGATTGTTCCGTAGCTTGTCTTTGTATCGTTTCCGAGTACTTCCATTATATCAATCTCACCGCACTTGGGCCACTGTCCGTATTTTGATTCATCGGTAGGCATCATCCATGCAGCGGGCCACAGTCCCTGTCCTTCGGGAACCTTGGCTCTTACAACAACCTTTCCGTAAAGGAAATCTCTCTTGTTCTGTGAATTTACCTTGCCTGATGTATAGCTCTTCTTGCCGTTTTCATCAACTGTCTCGATTGCCTTAAGACAAAGGCATCCGTCCTTTATGAATACGTTCTCGTCTGTATCAACGTAAGCCTGAAGCTCATTGTTTGTCCAGCCGGGATCTCTCAGTTCAACGTTCCAGTTTGATTCATCAAGTGTGGGGCCGTCAAACTCATCTGCCCATAAAAGATTGTAACCGAGCATGGGCGGTGTTTCCGTATGCTCTACGACAACCTCCTCAGCAGGTGCCTCCTCTACAGGCTCTACTGATGTGGGCGGTGCCTCCTGCACCTTTGCCTCTCCACAGCCTGCGAAACAACCGGTTAACATAACAATTGAACACAGCATTGCGATCTTTCTTTTCATTGTAACCTCCTTCAGGAATCTTTTTCCTTATCTTAAATATAATTCTTTGAAAAGTCCTGATATATCGTTTTAATGACTATTTTGTCGTTTTCATGATATAATCATAAAAAAGGAGGCACCATGACTATTTCAAAAGAATGGGTTTACAGAGAATATATAAACAGAGAGGATATGATAATCCATGCTCCTTACGAACCGGAGATGGAGTTCTATTCGTATGTAAGAAACGGAGATCTTGATAAGGTAAACAGCTATCTCAAGAGAGACTTTACAGCCATTCAGGGCCTTGGAAAGCTTTCGGACAATGAGATAAGGAATTTCAGATATCACTTCATAATAACCGCCGCTATGGTCAGCCGCGCCTGCATAGATGCGGGACTGTCTCTTGAACAGGCCTATTCCCTTTCCGATTTTTATATTCAGAAGGTCGATAAGATAAATACCTTAAAAGAGATCGATGCCCTTCACAAGAGCATGGTAGTTGACTATACAAAGCTCATGAAAAAAACAAAGGCTTCGAGCATCTACTCAAAGCCTGTTGTTCACTGTATAAATTATATATATTCACATCTGCATATGCGCATAACTCTTGAAAGTCTGGCAGGCGAAGTCTCTCTCTCACCCGGATACCTTTCGCGTCTGTTTAAGAAGGAAATGGGTATGTCAGTCAGTCAGTACATCTCAATGCAGAAGATCGAGACTGCAAAGAACATGCTGCGCTATTCAGACTATTCTCCCGCTCAGATCGCATCCATTTTGGGATACCCTTCTCAGAGCTATTTCACGGAGTGCTTCAGAAAGGCAACCTCCGTTACGCCCAAGCGTTTTGTCTAGACGTTATAGCTTCCTACCATTCCGCCGAGCTCATCTGACTGATTCTTTATGCTGTCGGCCTTGTCGGAAACATTTCCTATTATCCTTGTGATCTCTGTGAATGCATCAGCTGTAGCATCGGCTGAAGCCGCATTCTCTTCAGAGATAGCTGAAAGAGATTCTATCGTACCGTTAAGTACATCACAGGCCTCGCTGATACCCGCAACATTTGTCCTGATATTGTTGAAGCTGTCTTTTGTATTGTTGATGTTATCAAACAGGGTTGTAAGACTCTCCATGGAATCTCTGCTTGTCTTCTCCTGCTGACTCATTACGGAGTTAAGATCCTTTACAAGCTCTATGGTCTTTCCTGTCTGTCTGCTCAGTTCATCCATGATCTGCTTGATAGATGCAGCGGATTCATTTGACTGAACTGCGAGCTTTCCGATCTCATCGGCAACAACGGCAAATCCTTTTCCTGCATCACCCGCTCTTGCAGCTTCGATTGAAGCATTAAGAGAAAGAAGGTTTGTCTGGTTGGCGATTGCATTTATCGCATCAGCGGCATTTGTTACTTCTTCAACAGAAGCTCCTACTGCACTGATCTCTCTTGTTACCTGTTCAAGTTCAGTCATTGACTGGCGCATAGCCTTAAGCAAAATGTCAAAGTTCTGTGAAACCTGGCTTGAGTTGTCGCTCATGCTGTTTGTGCAGTTTTCCGCTACCTTGATCGTCTGGCTCATCTCTGAAAGTCTGTCTACGATGTTTGCAACCTTCTCGCTCGCATCATTGACATCATCTGCCTGCTGGGCAGCTCCCTGGGATACGTTTGAGATAGTCTGAGTAAGACTGTCAACAGTTTCGCTGGCTTCATCAGCAATGACTGAAAGTTCGTTTGATGAAGCAATGCTTGTTTCAACATTTCCCTTAACCCCGGAAACGATGCCTCTTACCTGACCGATGAATCTGTTCATGTTGAGCGCTATTGTCTCAAACTCGTCACCTGACATGATCTCGACATTCTTTGTAAGATCTCCCGAGCCATCGGCTACATCACACAGTTTATCGTTAAGAGCAACAAAGCTCCTGTTTATCTTCTTGATTATAAAGACAACGAGTATAGCGCTTACCACAAGAATAGCGATGCTTAGTAATGTAACCTTTCTTACGTAACTCGAAATCTGTTCTTCATACCAGTCGGCACTGAAGTCTACTCCGACTATTCCGACCATCTTGTTAGCTGAATTGAAGATAGGGCTGTATGAACTGTAATGCTTCCCCCATTCATCCTCATATGCTTCATCATCTACAGCAGCCGTTCCCGTACCTGCAATGGCAAGCGCATCCGTCAGTTCAACTTCTTCTCCGTAGTCAGCGGCATCATCTATCGCGGAATCGACCGTAAAGATAAAGTTCTCCGGTCCTGTCTGCTCCATGCAGTATATATATTCAAGATTTGTATTGTCACGATATATAGCCAGTTCATTGATTATAGTCTGGTATGCTTCTGTCTGGTTGACAACATCATCTTCAGTGATGGTCTCCAGTACCTCCGCATCAACAGATGCTGCAGCCGTATTGGAAATATCAAGCATTCTCTGTCTGATGAGTTCCTGCATGATCGCTTTTGACTGTTTTGTTGAAACAGTTCCGAGCACCACTGTGGCGAAAAGCAGAACGAGAATATTTACTACTAGTATCTGTAATGTAAGACTGATCTTTCGTACTTTCATACCTCTTACCTTGGCGCAGGCATGGTGTTGTTTGGTGGCACGCCTGCTGTGACACCAATATGCTACATTCCTTACATGATCTGAACTTGATTAGATTTTATCACACAGAAACTTTTCCCGCCAATACATTCTTATAATCACAAAGATTTTTTTCAAGAAGCGAAGGGGTATCGAGTCCGTACGGACATTTGCTCTTGCATGCATTGCAGTGTAGGCAGTTTTCTATCATTGCCATGTTCTTCTGCCATGTCTCATTAAGCCATGCCTCAGACGGTGCTCTTCTTAGCATCAGGGACATTCGCGCACAGTTGTTTATCTCGATCCCGACAGGACAGGGCATGCAGTATCCGCAGCCTCTGCAGAACTCTCCGGAAAGCTCGTTTACATCCTTATCTATGACAGAGCGTATGCTTTCATCCATTACCGGAGGATTATCCATATATGAGAGCCATTCTTTAAGTTCTTCTTCTCTCTGTATTCCCCATATAGGGAGTACGTTGTCATACATTGCTATATATGCGAATGCAGCCCTTGAATCCGTTATCAGGCCGCCTGAGAGAGCTTTCATCGCGACAAAGCCCATATCTGCATCTTTGCACATATTTACAAGCTCTATATCCTTAGGGCCTGCAAGGTATGAAAACGGAAACTGCAGTGTCTCGTACAGACCGCTCTCTATCGCTTCTGTTGCGACCGAAAGCCTGTGATTGGTGATGCCAATATGTCTTACCTTGCCCTGCTCTTTGGCTTTTAACATGGCATCATATATGCCGCTTTCATCACCTGGGCGTGGACAGAAGGCAGGATTGTGGAACTGATAAACATCGATATAGTCAGTCTTTAATTCTTTAAGTGATGTCTCAAGATCTTTTTCAAAGCCATCAGCTGTAACGGCACCTGTCTTTGTGGCGATGAATATCTTGTCACGCATGCCTTCAAAGGCAAGCCCCATCTTATGCTCGCTGTCGCTGTAGTATCTTGCGGTGTCAAAATATGTCATTCCGCCGTCGAATGCTTCTCTTAAAAGCTTTATCGCTTCATTTTGGCTTACTCTCTGAATAGGGAGAGCTCCGAAAGCATTCTGGGGAGTCTCTATTGAGGTCTTTCCAAGTCTCATGGGATCTCCTTTCAATCTTTACATTCCTACATACTCGATAATATTCTGAGTGCGGTCAACAACGACAGAATCTGTCCTTAAATGATTCCAGTAGAAGTTTGAATCAATGATATATATCATCACGTCATTCAGCTCTTTGTTAGTCTGCTTGCCGTAATGATCATAGTAGATGTTTTGCTGGTCCATTATGATACGGGAAGCATTTATCCTTATATCAGGCTCCATATCCTCAAAGTGCAATTTTTCATTCAGGATCTTTTTAGCCATGTCATAATACTCATCCGGTATATCTCCGTCTAGGTACTGCTTGATCGTAAATGTCATGATCGCTCTGTCGCTAGCCTTTTTCTCAAGTTCTGCGATAGTATCTTCATCACATGAAAACGTTGCATGAACATTTCCGTCTCCCTGCATGATGGTGGGAAGAAGTCCCATATCAAGAAGCTTTGCTCCTTCTGGTATTGCCTGTGGGAAATGATTGGCAGTATATCCGGCATTATCGGCAAACTTAACCTTTAAGCTGTATATGCCCATCTTGCCAAAACCAAATATACAACATGAAAACCATCCTACTATGAGTGCGGCGAATAAAGTTGCAAAAATGTATAGTGGCTTTGGATACTTTATCTCCTTTTTATTCTTAAATGCTACAAGCTCAGGTATCACTATCAGCATGCAGAATATGCACTGAAACAGGTTAAAGCCTGATCCGATAAGCAGAAAAACCGACAGATTTGCTAACGCGATGAGCCCAAATACTATTACTCGAAATAATCTCATTACTCTGATTCCTTAATCTTATCAAGCTGTGTTATACTGTATCTTAAGATCAATACAGGAGGTTATTATATGTCATTAAACAGCTTTATCTTCTGTCATATGTGTAAAAAGGCGGACACCAAAAGAGACGCAGGATTATCCACTCCGCCCGATATAGACAGGTTTGACAATATTATATATGGTACGGACGATAAATGGCAATCACTTGATGTTTATCGTTCCAAGTCTCTTCCCAACCCAAGTCCTGTGATCGTAAGCGTTCACGGAGGCGGATGGGTATACGGAAGCAAGGAGATATATCAGTACTACTGCATGGATCTGGCAAGCAGAGGATTTGCTGTTGTAAACTTTTCATACAGACTTGCCCCGAAGCATAAGTTCCCGGCTCAGATAACGGATACAAACTCAGTATTTGACTGGATAATGAAAAATGCAGACAAGTACGGCTTTGACACCGACAATATATTTGCCCTGGGAGATTCAGCGGGTGCTCAGATACTTGCAACATATGCATGCATCCTGACAAACCCCGAATATGCCAAAAATTATAAGTTTAAGACTCCCGAAGGATTAAGACTGCTCGGTATCGCTCTAAACTGCGGACTCTATAACGTGGAAAACAGCGAAAACATTTCTTTCTTCAAGGATTTCCTTAAGGACAGGGGATCAAAGGAGGAGCTTCATACGATATCCGCAGCCAACTTTGTTACCGATAAGTTTCCGCCAAGCTTTGTCATGACGGCAAACGGTGATGAATTAAAAGACCAGGCGCCCTTCATGGTGGATGCATTAAAAGAGAATAACGTAAAACATGTTTATAAGGTATACGGTGATGACAAGACTACTCTCTATCACGTATTCCACTGCAATACAAAATCGCCGGATGCAAAAAAAGCAAACGACGATGAATGTGATTTCTTTAAATCGCTTATGTAAGAAAAAGGCCTGTAACTACAGGCCTTTCTTCATTTTATTCATTATATGTCTTTGTCATCTGATCAAAACGATCAGCAAATACTGTCAGGTTGCCCATCTCTGAGCGCGTCTTTTCCATTACGGCCTGTTCTTTTTCAGCCATAGTGGCGTAACCCTTTTTATCATATATCCTATACTGAAACTTTGCCTCCATGTAATCGGCAAGAGCGTTATAGCCGCCTGTCTGCGTATCACCGTTGTATCTGTTCATATAGCTTCTCTGAACAAAGGATGCATAATCCTTTTTTTCAAGAAGGAAGCCCATCATCTGCGAATCGGCGGTAAAGGAAGGCTTTTCGGCGTATGACTTCGAGGTATAATACAAAAATCCTACAGGGATCATTGCTATTATCAGTATGATTATTATAAGATCCAGCAGGATATTTACCGGATCGGTTTTTTTCTTTTCTCTGCTCATATACTATTCCTCCGGATAAAGATCCATACATTTACTGTAGAGCATGTCACAGACTTCACCTTTTTCCATCTGCCACATATCATTTGCCTGATCGGTCGTCAGATCAAAATATACCTGTACCATATCCTGTACAGCCTTTTTGCAGTCATTTACATAGGCCTCGTGTCCTGTGTTGGTAACCGGCAGATACGGATTGGCATCAACAGGAGGTATATATCTGTCCCACTCTGTTATATACAGTGCGATATTGTCACACCAGTCCCTGTTAGTTTCGTTCTCATATCCTTCAAACCCGTCAAGGATGTTGAATATATCATCATGTATTGCTCTGTAATGGATCGATGCCGTAAATAACCTGCCGTAATCCCTGTAATAAGCCTCATTGCTCCTTAAGCGGTAATTGAGCGCAAAGTAGTCTATCGATATGTAATCCCTGTTGTTTTCGTACTCGGCAAGAGTTGCATCTATCTCATCCTTATGATCTGTTACATAATCATCGATTTTCTTGTTTTTGTTTTTTTCTCTTATCTCAAAATTTGAATAGCCGGAAGTAGCGATCGCCATAGCCAGAATAACAGAAAGCAGTATTCCGATAACTATGATCCTTCCCAGCCTGCTGTTTGTTTTTGAGCTTTCCTTTACATCTTCCTTGGTCTTTTCATACTCCTCACGGTATTCCTTCATTTCCGTGCGGTTGCCTTCATACTGATCGTTAGGCTTTCCGCAGTGAGGACAAAGCTCGTCTTCTATTCCCAGATTGCTTCCGCAAAACTTACACTTCATATTTTCTTATTCCCTGATCAATGATAGTTCTTAAAATTCTTCTTTGTTTCCTTGTAAAGCTTGGATCTGTTAAGATACGGCGGATCCATTACCCTATCTTTCAGATCATCCATTTCGCTTATCGAATATCCTAGTCTGTCTGTCATGAGAGGTATTATCTCTTCCTCCCTGATCGGATCAAAAAGCTCAGCGCCCTCATCGCCGTATGCCCTGTAGTAGAAATAGAAACAGTAATAGGTTATCTGTTCAGCCTCTTTTTTATCTGTCTTTTCCTTATCAAGACTTGGTATCAGCTCTTTAAGCTTATAGTAGTTGCTACTAGCCTGAGCCGTTTCATAATGGGAAATTCCCCATAAATTTACCCGGTCTACAGAATAGGCTTTATCAAATATCTCGGCCATTTTCTGAATATCGTTATTATCGTAAGCCTCCCCGATTTGCTTTGAAGCCTCCTCCTTATATGCGGATGCATAGACCTGTTCTTCGGCTGAAAGAAACTCCTTGGGCTTGTCCTTCATCTCTCTTGCAAGCTCGATAACAAACAAAGCTGCAAGGAAGAGTATGGCCAATACAGTAACAAGTATGACCTTGGTTCCCTTTTTTACTCCCTTTGCCAGAGCCTTTGCAGGTTCCTTTTTTGTCTCTTCTATATTTTCTCTGATCTCATCAAGATCTTCTTTATACTTTTTCTCTGCACCCTTTTCATTTATAAAGCCGCAATACGGGCAGCGTGTGATATCATCCTCGATTTTGGCCCCGCAGTTTGGACAGATCATATAATATCCTCCCTATAATTCCACTACTACCATAATACAATATTATCACCAATATGCTACAATTATTTTATCTAAAAAGCATACAATGGATACACAAAGGATACATCGCTCCGTTAGATTTAATGTATGAGATAACGGATCATTGGAGGTAAGATCAAAATGTCGGCAAGACTTTTACTTGTAGAGGATGATGATCAGATAAGAGAAGTCATATCGGACTATTTTAATGCAAAATCAGAAGGCAGCATAAAGATAACAGCCGCAAGTGACGGTGATGAGGGGCTAAACCTTATTCAAAGCGATGATTTCGATCTGATAATACTTGATGTCATGTTGCCTCATATCGACGGCTTTACTCTCTGTAGAAGGATACGCTCTAAAAAAGATGTACCGGTACTGTTTCTGACTGCGCGTACTTCAGAGGATGACAAGCTCTACGGATATGAGCTGGGATGCGATGACTATATCACCAAGCCTTTTTCTCTTGCTGAGCTGTATGCAAAGGTAAATGCTCTTTTAAAAAGGGCAAGCGGGACCGTTTCAAAGCCTGAGCTTGTCTGCGGAAATATCACGCTCAATCCCGTAACCTTAAACGTGACTGCATGCGGTAAAGATATTGAACTTGCTCCAAAGGAGTTTGAGATACTTGCCTATATGATGAAGCATCCAAACTGGGTAATAAGCAGGGATACTCTTCTTGACATGATCTGGGGGAATGACTTTTACGGTTCACCCCGTATAGTCGATAATCATGTTAAAAAACTCCGCTGTGCACTCGGAAGCGCCGGTACTCAGATAAAGACCGTTATTTCCAAAGGATATAAACTGACGGAGGAGTAAAAAATGAATAAACAGAACAAAAAGCCCGTGCTGTGGCGCATGCTGCTAAAAAGAGTGGCGATCCTTGCCGTGATATTTATGATCGTTTATGTTGTTTCGAACTATGTTGCATATGCATTCTATGAAGTGGCATATACAAATGCGATCAAATCGGATATGGATTCTCTTGTGACTGAAATGGATAATCCTGAATTATTCTCAGGCTCAAGTGCTACAAAGCCAAGGCTCGATCTTAAGCTTGGTATAAACTGTGCAGAAGGATACATTGACGGGATAAAGTACATAAGAGTGGTTGACATAAAGTCAGGCGAAGTTATTGCCGATTCATCCCGCAGAGCCTATATGTTCATAAGAAATGATGATCCCGCTCAAAAATCGGATATCTACATCTGTGATGCGAGTCTCTTTGATGCAAGACTGCTGCCCTATGAAGATGATACAAATACCTTTCATACATACAGCATTGATAACGGAGAGGTAACAAGCGAGACCCATACCTATAACGAAAACCCGCAATACTATGCTTTCAGACTTAAAGACGTATATATCAAAGACGATAGGTTCCTTCCGGGAAAACTTACAGTAACAAAAGAATTCGATAATACGATGCACGATACTTATAAAGAGCCTGAGTTTATCGAAGAAGTTGATCTTACTCCCGATAATACCGAAGGCTATGAGCACATCACCGACAGCGATAAGATATCAATATTTGTCAGAGTTGGAACAAATGAGGATGATATAAACTACTTTGGCGACAGACTCAATACTTCATATCTTGACAGAGAAGTGACCCAGACAACACATGTAAACGACGGTTCCATGTTCGGATCGGTACTTGTGATCACAAGCAGTATCTATGTGGATGAGAATGATAACTCATACATCGTTGAGAGCTTTTCACGCTCGTCCTATGAAAGAAGCTTCGGCTTTATACTGAGCGCGATCTTGCAGCCTCTCTTTGTGATCATATTTATCATCTCGATCCTAAGCGGCATATTCAAATATAAAAAATACAGACGTATATATGAACAGGAGGAATACAGACGCACACTCATGAACTCAATGGCTCATGATCTTAAGTCTCCTCTTGCGGCTATGCGAGGCTATGCGGAGAATCTCAAAGAGAATCTGAATAATGAAAAGAGGGATCATTATGCCGACTGCATCCTAAAGAATACCGACTACATGAACAGGCTCATTTCAGATAATCTCTCACTTTTAAAGCTGGAATATGACACTTCAAAACCGGGGAAGGATAAAGTCGATCTTATCGAATTATCCAAAGAACTAATAGACAAGTATATGCCGCTTTTAGGGGGGCGCGATGTATCTGTAGATATAAGCGGTTCATATCTTGTAAAGGGGAACATGGCGCAGCTTTCGACCGCGATCGAAAATCTCATTTCAAATGCTGTCAGATATGTAAATGAAAAAGGGGAGATAAATATAAACGGGGCCAAAAAGGAGTTCGTGATCTCAAACACGACAGATAGCCTTCCTGATATAACGCCTGCTGAGCTCTTTAAGCCTTTTGTCAAAGGCGATGAGACCCGCTCGAATGAAAGCGGCAGCGGACTGGGGCTTTCGATCGCAAAGAATATATTTGACAGGCACAAATTCAAATCCTTGATAAGATATGATAATATAGACGAGGTGAATCGTTTCACCGTCACTATAAGATCATAAAAAAGGATTAGGATTTATCATGGAAAACTCAAGAGAAAAGCTTGCAAGCAGACTCGGTTTCATCCTGTTAAGCGCAGGATGTGCCATAGGTCTTGGAAATGTATGGAAGTTTCCCTACATAACCGGTCAGTACGGCGGAGGTGTATTCCTCATACTCTACTTCTTAATGCTCATCATGTTCGGCATACCTGTCATGACAATGGAATTTGCCATAGGAAGGGCTTCGCAGAAAGCTCCGGTCAGGATGTATGATGATCTGGAGCCGAAAAACAGCAAGTGGCACATACACGGCTATGTCGGTATGATAGGCTGCATAATGCTTATGATGTACTACGCAGTCGTTGCCGGATGGATACTCAGATATTTTGTAAGATTTTTATGCGGAGACTTTACAAATGCTACACCTGACATGATAGGTGAAGAGTTTGGCGCGATGCTTGCTTCTCCTTCTGTCAATATCGGTTATCTGGCTGTTGTTGTCATAATAAGCTTTACCGTTCTTGCCATAGGCCTTCAGGGAGGTCTTGAGAGGATAACAAAATACATGATGGGAGCTTTGCTTCTTATCATGATAGTTCTTGCGATAAATTCATTTACGATGCCTGGCGGAAAGGAAGGATTAAGCTTCTTTCTTCTTCCGGATCTTAACAGGACAATGGAGATCGGCTTTGCAAATGTTTTGATGGGTGCGCTCAATCAGGCATTCTTCACATTGAGCATCGGTATCGGTTCGATGGCTGTCTTTGGAAGCTATATCAACAAGGAAAGAAGTCTTCTTGGAGAATCGGTTAACATAACTATACTAGATACATTTGTTGCTATAACTGCAGGACTCATAATGTTCCCTGCATGCTTCTCATACGGGATAGATGTTAACGCAGGACCCAGCCTTTTATTCATAACAATGCCAAATGTATTTGCAAATATGAGTCTTGGAAGGTTGTGGGGATCGCTTTTCTTCCTGTTCATGAGCTTTGCAGCGCTTTCCACAGCATTTGCAGTATATGAAAACGTCATTGCAAATGTCATGGAACTTACAGGTCTTGGCAGAAAAAAAACATGCCTGATATGTGCTATCGGCATGTTTATTCTCGCACTTCCCTGTGCGCTGGGATTCAATATCTGGTCAGGATTCATGCCGTTCGGTGAAGGAACGGGAGTCCTTGATCTTGAAGACTTTGTAGTATCAAATCTTCTTTTGCCCATAGGTGCGATCATATACGTAATCTTCTGTACTGTCCGCTACGGATGGGGCTGGGATAAATTCATAAATGAAGCCAATGCCGGTGAAGGCCTTAAGATGCCTGGCTGGTTAAAGAACTACATGAAATACTTTGTACCGGCTGTTTTAATGGTCATCCTTGTAGTTGGCCTTGTCGGATTCTTTAAATGATCATTCATACTGTGTACTGAAAAAGTAAGCACTTGCAGACTCTGTGAGTGCTTCTTTCCATTTATCCTTATTGTCATCGAGTGTCACATACAGCATATAGACTTTATCATGAGTCCAGTAGTCCGAAGGGAATGATATCTCGGCAGCATTTTCATAAGCCTGCTTGCTGCATTCGAATCCTCCCTCGTCAATATACTGCTCATGTGTAAAGTCCGCCATTCCTATTCCGGAACTGTAACCCATCTTGTGAGAGTTGTTTGCTCTCAGTACCAGCTTACATTCGCTTGCTCCATACTGGTTGACGCTCATTGTAGGTACAACATAGAAATATGCGGTTCCTCCGTCATCAACGGCCGAACCGAAATCGGGATTCCAGTAGCAGTTGAGCTCGCCTTTCTGAGCTCTTATAAGATCATGCGACCAGCCGCTCAGTTCTCCGTTTGCCCACATGTTCTCGACTTCATAGTCCATCTTGTAGACAGACTTGTAGTCTTCTGTTATCTCAAAGAATCTGTTTCTGCAGAATTCACTGTTATTGGGGTTTTCGCTCAGTCTTTCGGAACGGATCAGTTCATATCTTCCGTTTCTGTTAAGATCCGTTATGACATAGCTTACCTCACTGCCGCTCTCCTGTTTTGATTCTTCAAGATACCACATGTCGGAGTTATCGATAAACTTACTCAGCTGTGCATCTATAGAGACCTTGTCGGTAACATCAAACGGTGTCCACTCGATCTCCTTTCCGTTCTGTATCTTTGTATCATATCCTATAGCCTTGTTATGCTCGTTCTGGGCGCTTTCAAACTCCTCTTTTGTAAGTATCTGGACTCCGTTCTGAGCACAGATGCTCACATAGTTCTTGTCAGGCATTACCCCGTTTCCCTTTTCATCCTCAAATACGTAGAGTCTTGCCTTAACCAGTCCCTCATAATCGCTGTCCCATGTATCTGGGTCATAGTCCGGAAGCTGATAGTCTTCAAACAGATAGCAGTTAAGATAGTAGTATCCAGGCTCATAGTTGAAATTTGTAGGTATCTTGTTTGACAGAGGTCCTGAAAGACTGTCCGGAGGTATCATCGGCTTTTCAAGTCCCATCAGATACGAATCCGAGCATATCCACTGTTCGATACCGTCAGCATCAACAAAGGAGCTTCTGAAATATGCCGAAGCTGCTCCCGTGCTTCCTCCCTCTGTTATATATCCGTACTCGTTTACGGTCGCTTCCGATCTGTAATATGTATTAGCGCTGGCACAGAGCTTGAATCCCTTATCGCTGCTCTTAAATATCATGTATTCGGTATAAGGACTTGCAAATTCGTTTGTATCCGTGTAGTAGAGTCGAAGTGCCAGTTCCTTGTGTCCGTCCATGCCGCAGTCAATGTATGAATAGCCGCCCTCGCTTATAACGTTCGGAAGAAGGTTCTCTCCAAGCTTTATCGCATATGAGTTTATTATATCCTCAAGAAAGTAAGCGCCGTCTTCGAGATAATACTCGTCTTTTATTGTTACAGCTATCCTGCCTTCAAGAAACTCCTTGTAGACTTCCATGTTTTTTTCATCATCGTCTGCTTCTGTTTCGGGTTCCTTTTCAACAGCCGGGCTGACTGCATCTTCTGTCTTTTTCTTCTTTTCCTTTTTGGGCTTTTGCTCTTCCTCGTATGTCTCTTCCTCTTCCTCTACCTCTTCTTTCTTAGAGCATGCAGTGAATGCAAGAGACATCATGAGTATCATAAGTATTGCGATAAGTCCTGCTTTAAAATGTTTCATCTTTCATCCCTTCCGTATTCTTTCCCGTTAAGTATTGCCTTTATAAGTCTGTCATCAGTATCATATATGAGTTTCAGTGAGAAAAACTCTGTATCCTTATTTAACAGATCAAAGAATATCAGATCGCCTTCCCAGATATCAAGCTCGTCAACCCTGTCCTTTTCTATCCAGACAAGCTCTCCTTCGTCACACTCCAAAATCTCTCCTTCAAAGCCTGTTGCTGTATACAGATGCATGTATTCAACTACGTTTTCTCCGTATACAAAGGTTATTATGGCTCTTGCCCTGTAATCGGTAAGTGTAAGTCCCGTTTCTTCCCTTGCCTCTCGTAAAAGACATTCATCGGGGCTTTCGCCGTATTCGAAGTGACCGCCTATCCCTATATATTTGTCCTTGTTTATATCATTTTCCTTTTTTACTCTGTGAAGCATCAGGTATTTATCATCATGCTCTATGTAACAGAGTGTTGTCAGCTGAGGTGCTTTATCCATATGTTATGTTAACCTTCTTTGCATATTTCATAAAATGCAACGGCACTGGCAGCTGCCACATTGAGCGAGTCCACTCCGTGATACATCGGTATCTTTGCCGTATATGTGCATTTATCTATTACTTCTTTAGGAAGGCCTTCTCCTTCCGTGCCTAGTACTATGGCTGTCTTTTCTGCCTCCTTTATTCTCTTATCCGCTATGGATAAAGAATCATCGGTAAGTGCCATGGCGACTGTGGTAAAGCCTGATCCATTCAGCTTGTCAATAGTTATGTCAACCTTTGTCAGAGGAATCTGGAAAACAGTTCCCATACTGACTCTTGCTGCTCTTCTGTAGAACGGGTCTGCACAGTCATTGGTTAACATAATTCCATCTATACCCAGAGCTGCCGCACTTCTTATTATAGCACCGACATTTGTCGGATTGACTATATCATAAAGGATAGCCAGTCTTTTCTTTGACTGTATAAATGTATCGATATCCTCCATGGGCTTTCTATTCAGTGCCGCGAGTATCCCTCTTGTCATGGCAAATCCGGTAAGAGTGTTTATAACATCAAGCTCTGCCGTATATACATTTATATCCTTTACCTTGTCATCTCCAAAGATCTGCGCCGTCTTTTCCAAAAGTGGTTGCGCTTCCTTTTCATAAAGATCATCCTGTACCAGAAAAGATATGGGCTCGTATCCTGCCGATATTGCTCTCATGATGACATTGGGGCTTTCCGCAATAAATATACCGGGCTTGGGCTCATGATACCTTAACAGCTGCACTTCGGAGAGCTTTGAGTATATATTCAGTTCCTCCAGATCCAGAGAATCTATCCTTATCCTGTTCATAGGTTCATTATAACAAATAAAAATGAGGCGGAACAGTCCGCCTCATTGATAGTTATGTAAACTAGTTTGTATAATTGTCAAAGTAACCCTGAACAAGTACTACAGGAGTTCCCTTGTCGCCTGAGCCTGAAGTAAGGTCACAGAGTGAACCGATAAGGTCTGTCAGCTGACGGGGTGTTGTTCCTTCACTTGCCATCTTTCCTACAAGATCAGCATCCTTCTTTCTGATGCTCTCTGAGATCGCATCCTTAAGTGCCTGTCCTGAAAGATTTGCAAAATCATTGTCAGCCAGATACTTAAGCTTTAACTCGTTGGGTGTTCCGATAAGACCGTCCGTAAATGCGGGTGAAACTACCGGATCAGCAAGCTCCCAGATCTTACCCTTGGGATCCTTGAATGCGCCATCGCCGTATACCATTACTTCAACATGCTTTCCTGTTCTCTCAAGTATGTTTGCCTGAATATCAAGAACAAGCTGCTTGCACTCTCTGGGGAAGAGCTTAACCTGACCTTCGGTAGCCTTGTTTGAACCGAGAAGTCCGTACATCTCGTTGCAGCCGCTTCCGTTAATGGGTGCGTTCATGATCTCGTCAAGACCGAATACCTTCTCGGCACCTGCAGCCTTTAAGATCCTCTTTGTTCTTGCTCTTGTATGTATATCACAGTTGATAACGTTCTTTGTATAATCAAGGATAGCCTTTGCCTGGTTTGCAAAGATGATCTCTACATCACAGCCTGTCTCCTTGATAAGGTCGCTGTAGTATTCAACGTAGTCAACACCTGTGAACTCGTGCTTTCCGTATCCGAAAAGTTCTCTGTATTTTTCAAGTGTGAGTACATCACTGTAGGGATTAACTCCTGCCTCGTCGATCTTGTCAAGGCTGACAAGCTCGTTACCTACTTCATCTGAAGGATATGAGAGCATGAGCACGATCTTCTTAGCTCCCATTGCGATACCCTTAAGGCAGATGGCAAAACGGTTTCTTGAAAGGATGGGGAAGATAACACCTATTGTGCCTCCGCCAAGCTTTGCTCTTACATCTGTCGCGATATCATCTATGGTACAGTAGTTGCCCTGTGATCTTGCAACGATAGACTCTGTTACAGAGATAACATCTCTGTCCTTTAACTCAAATCCTTCGAACTCGGCAGCTTCAACAACACTGTCTGTAACGATCTGAGCAAGGTCATCGCCCTGTCTGATGATGGGACAACGGATACCTCTTGATACTGTTCCTACTCTTCTTTCTGACATTTTTACCTCCCGGGAATACCCCAATATAAAACACTTGCAATAGCTGATCACAGTTGCGTGAGTCAGCAATAATGATTATAATCGAATCACAGATATAAGTAAATCAGAATATTCTAATGTCTAATATCAGATTTTCTTATGATAGTTTACATAATTCATGGAGGTAAGTCATGCAGGCAAAACTGGAACATTACAAGATCTTTAAGGCGGTCGCAGATACGGGCAACATCTCGGCTACGGCAAAGGAGCTTTATCTGAGCCAGTCGGCTGTCAGCCAGTCGATAAAGATACTTGAGGATTCCCTGGGAGTCAGACTTTTTTCAAGAACGTCTCGCGGAGTTATGTTAACTTCTGACGGCAATACACTCTATGAATATGTTTCAAGCGCGCTCTCTCTTTTGGAAGCGGGTGAAACAAGACTTGGAGAAACCAAGAACCTTGTAAGAGGCGAGCTTAAGATTGGAGCCAGCAATACCCTTACAGAAAGCTATCTATTAAACATCCTGCATGAATATCACAAGCTATATCCCGGTGTAAAGGTAAAGATATTAAACGGAACCTCAAGACGTGTAATGAATTATCTTAACAGCGGGCTGGTTGATATCGCATTTGCAACCACCAATGAAAGAGACGATCACTTTGAATCATATATGTGTTTCAAGACTCATACCGCCTTTGTTGCCGCACCCGATTACGACATAGATTTTGACAGGACCTATACTCTTAAGGAGATATCAAAGCTTCCTTTGATCTTACTAGAAAAAGAAGCAGGCTCAAGAAGGTTTCTTGAGGACTGCTTCCTAAAACACGGTCTCAGACTCGAGCCCGAAATTGAGCTCGCAAGTTATGAACTTCTCATATCTCTTGCAGGTATCGGCCTTGGTGTTGCCGGTATCACGGAGGAATTCTCACGCTCTGCGATAGACTCAGGCAGTGTAAAAAAGCTTAAGCTTTCAGAAAGCCTTCCCGATCGTGCGGTCAGCATGCTCTCCTTAAAGAATACAGAAGCTTCCGTCTCTGCAAAGAAATTCATGGATCTGGTAATGTCCGACTGATCACCAGTTGCTCTCCAGATTTATGCTCTCGTAATCAACAAAGTATTTTTTCGCATCGTTTCTGTCGATGTAGACTCTTACTTCAGTGTCCTGAGGTACATCAAAGTATCTTTCATCCCAGAGATTGTCGCTTGTATACTCGCACATCTGGCCTGTATACTCATCAGAATACTTTGCGACGATACGTCTCGGATGCCTGTGATTTACAGCATAGGTCGTATTCACCTCAACACGGTCGACCTTTGCCCATACGGCAGTTCCGTTGTTCACAAGATCCTCGTTCTTTCTTCTTCTCTTTTCCTTTACGACAAAGGGTATGATACCGATGCATGCAAATATTATACCCATTATACCGAATACCAAAACAATGATAATCGTACCTGTTGGGCTGTCTGCCTTAAACGGATCATCGGGATTGATCAGAAGCTCGATGTCATCACCTTCTCGCATTGTGCTCGTATAGGTATTTATAGGTATATCATCGTAGTCATTTCCGTTAAATCTATATGATACATATACATCATAGTTGTCGCCGTGATGTACTATATCGACTATCTGACCAGTTATATGCTCATATTCATTGTTTTTTCTGTTTCCGTTTATACCGCAGATGATCGCAGCTATCACGAATATGATCCCGACAGATGCAAAGATCCCGAATATAAGCTTTTCTATATATGTTGTGTTGTCATACTGTCTGCTCAATCAAAAAAACCCTCCCCGGTTATTATATGTATGAACTGCTTTATCTCTTCCCATGCTTCCTTGGATTCAGGGAAAGTCGCAAGTCCTAACTGGAATACATGAAACATTCCGGGATATATATGCTTTCTTACCTTTACGCCCGCTGCTTTTGCCTTTGCTGCAACTGAGACCGTATCATCAAGAAGCATCTCAAGCTCGCCTACCTGCATCAGCATTGGCGGGAATCCGTTAAATACGCCGTATATCGGTGATATATAGGGTGTAGCCGGATTCTGGTCTTTATAATATCCCTTTTTATAAACAAGTGTATGTTTTGAGCCTCCGAATATCGGATCGCTGTCATAGTTTTCCTGATAGGAATCACCGCTCTTTGTCAGATCGGCCCATGCACTCATGGTTATGATGCCCGCAGGAAGCTCCATCTTGTGATCTCTCAGATACAGACACAGTGCAAGAGCAAGTCCTCCTCCGGCCGAATCTCCCGAAACAACTATATGTTCAGCCAGATATCCGTGTTCAATGAGCCATCTGTACGATGCCACGGCATCTTCAAGCGCTGCGGGATAGGGATGTTCGGGTGCTACCCTGTAATCTATGGAAAGCACATCAAATCCGCCTGTCAGTTCATGATAGAATGCAGCCACGGCCCTGTATGTGTTGTGAAGCTTTCCGTAGTAGCCGCCTCCGTGAAGCTGAAGGATCACATATCTGTTTCTTCTGTCAGACTCATCATCCTTTTTTTCAAGCAGCTCCATTTTAAAAAGATCCATGTTTATGACTGTATTGTTCAGGCTGTCCGAAAACTTCCAGTCTCTCTCATGCTCGCTTACCAGATTCTGCAGGGCTCCGTTTACTCTCAAAGGTCCCACAACAGGAAGATGGTTTGCTACCTTTACCAGGTGACGCGCAGTCTTTCCCCTTAAGCTTATATCTTCTGCAGGTTCTGTATTCTTTTTATTCTTAAATATGGAATCGCCTGCTGAATTCATGTTCCGCCTTTCGTTCACCGAACAAAATCATCACAAACAGATATAAAAACGTAACCGCTTCGCATATGAGCGGCATGAGTATATTTGATATAACTCCGCAAAGATACAGTATGATCAGAACAAATGATATTATCGCCAGAAACAGCAATAGCAGCAGATAGCTCTGCCAGCGGCTGCGGTTAATAAGCATCAGTACGGCGACTATGAAATCTCCAAGGAGTATGATGCCGGGTATAGCCCATTCAAGTGCCCATCCTCTCATGCCGTTAAAGTAATCTATCGCAAACAGTAAAAATGCAGTCAGCATGATCTGCAGTCCCACTTTTGACGCAAATCCCGAATCATATGCTATCCAGTACATGAGTGACAGATAGATGTATAAAAGAGCCACGCCTGTTATCAGCGACCAGGGATAGCTGACAGTTGTAAGTCGGTTTATCGTTATCATGAGAATTTCTGCCACTACAAAGATAAACAGTACGATCTTTAGTGCCAGTCTCAGTTTCTTTCTTCTTCCCTCTACATCAGGATAGGGAGCATTCCCGCCAAACAGATCTGTAATGCGTCTTTCCTCATCAGCCTCGGTCTCCTCGATTATGCACTGGCATAAGGGGCAGATGTCTGGCTGATCAAACAGGATTATCTTGCACTGCGGACATTTGGTCGTTATTCTTTTGTATTCACTCTTCTTCTCTGTAGTCATTGGTCTCTATCGCGACCTCCACTCCGTCTTCGCTTATAAGTCTGAAAAACCGCTTCTGTATCGATACATCTGAAAATCTAGTGGTGAATGTGACTATCAGAGTACCGTTATAGCATACGATGGCGCCTTTAAGCTCCTGGCCTCTTGACATGGCAAGCATCGCATAGAAATGCTCAACATACTCTGAGTAAGGCTCTCTTAGCTTTACGTCACCGATGTTTGTCATTGTGGCTGTCGTTGCATCCACCGTTGAATGATATACGCTTCTTATCGCAATGTTTTTGATAAACAGCGGTATCGGCTTTAAGAAGATGTTCTGTTCGTTTGAAACATTGTATGAAAGTATCTTGTCAAGATTTTCCTTTGTTATCTGTTCCTTAAGGCTAGTTGATACTATCTCAAGCACTTCATCAAAGGAATACTCTTCCTTCTGCGGCTGGAATCTTGCCATGACCATCGCAAAGAAATTCTTTATCGTATGCGAGTCATAGAATCCTCTCAGATCAACAGGCACGCATAAGTTTATCGGTCTGTCGCTTGTTGCTCCCTTTAGGTATTCCCTGTAGATGGAATAGACAAATGCACCGACCAGATACTGGTTAATGGTAACATTATGCTTCTTTGAAGCTGCCTTTAACTGATCGAGAGGAAGATAACCGTGAATTACTCCCATCTCGCCTCTGACAAGATGCTCGCCCTTAATAATCACTGATTTACGTGAACGGTATGCTTCCTTCCTGCTCTGCGCGCTCTTAAAGTTCTTGACATAGCTGTCTTCCATATCAAGCACAAGTCCCGGAGAAAGCCTGTCCTTTTCTCCCTTTAGCTCTTCGGGATGAGACAGTCTAAGATACTGATATACGAGCTCCTTTAAAAACAGAAGTCCGCCGTATCCGTCAGTCAGTGCATGGAACACTTCAAGATTGATACGCTTTTTATAATATGTCACTCTGAAAAGATAATGATTGTTCTGTGACTTGTTTATATATGCTCCCGGATAGGAATTCTCCTCGACAACCTTGGGAGGCTTTCTGTCGTTTTCCTCAAGATAATACCAGAAGATACCGGTCTTTAGATTCATTCTGAAAGCCAGAAACTGCGGCAGTACCATGTCCTGTGCTTTCTGAAGCAGTTCACCGTCAATGTCCTCTTTTAAAGTTACGGCTATCCTGTATACATTGCTCATCTCCCTGCTTGCTATCGCGGGAAAAAGAATCGCGGTATTATCAAGTTTTACCCACGCGGGTCTGTGTTTTGATCTGTGTCTTTTTATTTTTTGTGTGTCACTCATAAAGCTTCTGTTGGAGTAAATATAAGTACTTCATCTTCCTTTGTCGTTTTGTTTTTATCCTTTGCAAAAGGCCCTATCACATCAAGTATGCTCTTATAAAGCGCAAGCAGATCATCATGAGAAGCTTTTATCTTTTCAATATTCTCTTCGTCTGCCGCACGCTCAAGACCGGCTGCCATCTCAGAGAGTTTTTTGGCGCCTATCGTAGCTGATGTCGACTTTATTGCATGAACCACTATACCGTAGTTTTTAAGGTCTGATTTATCAAAGTATTCGCAAAGAAGCTCCATTTTCTCTTTGGCACTCTCATAGTACTCAACAAGCATCGCTTCATAGAACTTTTCGTCTCCGCCGCAGTTCTTTATACCTTTTCGTACTTCTATGCCTGCATCAAAAAGTGGAACGAATCTGTTTATGCCGTCATTTTTGGGAACAACCGCATCCTGGATCTTGATCCTTATCTTTTCCTTGGGAAGATATGTTCTTAACATCCTCTCAAGAGCAAGAGAATCGATAGGCTTTGACAGATAGTCCGTAAATCCCTGTGATATATATCTTTCCTTTGCGCCTATTACGGCATCGGCCGTAAGGCATATCATCGGAGTAGAGACATTGGCTCCGTCTGTCTGCCCCTTTATGACATGCATCGCTTCCACACCGTCCATACCGGGCATACGCTGATCCATCAGAATAACATCGTAGTGTATGCTACCTGCCATCTCTATAGCCTCATTGCCCGAAAGCGCGGTATCTATCTTTATCTGTGTATCACGCAAAAACTCCGTAGCCACGACAAGGTTCATCCTTGTATCATCCACAATGAGTATCCTTGCATCGGGAGCCCTGAAGATATCCTGATATTTCTTGCTCGCTCCTGCCTGCTTTTTAAATCTTGTGTTGAAATCACCGATGGGATCCGTTGAAACGACTTTCTGAGGAAGTGTGACAGTGAATGTCGATCCTACGCCGTAGATGCTCTCTACAGTGATATCACCGTTCATCATGTCAATGATCCTCTTTGTGATGGCAAGACCGAGTCCGGTTCCCTCTATCGTGCTGTTCTTATCCAGATCCACTCTTTCAAACTTGGTAAACAGCTTTCCTATATCCTCCTGCCTGATACCTCTTCCGGTATCGGATATGGCGATGATCAGTCTTATAACCTGATTGCCCGCTCCGTCTGTTATGACATCGCTGCCGCTTATCTTAAGGCATATCCTTCCCTCATCGGTGTATTTCACGGCATTTGAGAGGATATTTGTCATTATCTGTCTTACTCTGACTTCATCTCCTCTTAATCTGTCAGGAAGCTTTTTGTCTATCTCTGTTTCAAATTCAAGGTTCTTTTCCTTTGACTTGAAGTGGACCATGTTGCTGACATCATTAAGGACCGAGCTTAGCTGGTACTCGACATCGACAATGTCCATCCTGCCTTCCTCGATCTTTGTAAAATCAAGGATGTCATTTATTATCGCGAGCAGGTTGTTGCCCGCACTGTCAAGGTTAGCGGCATAGTCCTTGATCCTGTCCATCGATTTTTTGTATGTTTCGGAATCATATGCGCTTTCCTCGCATTTCTGAGTCTCGCGCATTATCATCTCGTTCATTCCGAGTACCGCATTTATGGGAGTTCTTATCTCATGGCTGGTATTGGCCAAAAAGTCCGATTTAGCCGCATTTGCACGTTTTGCCTCATCAAGGGCGATATCCTGCTTGATCCTTGCCCTTACCGCCTCGTACTGGGCTATGGCACACATGACTACTTCGATCAGATACATCATCGGAAGACGCTGATAATACATCTCGGGGAACTGATATCCCAATAGATGCAGAGGTGTTGTCATATATACGTACATTATGATAAACAGTATGACGCAGAAGATCGATCCGTAGAACAGATTAAAGAAAAAGAAGCAGACCGGTGCCGCAGCGAATATCAGAAAGATACTCGTTCCGCCCGTTCCGCCCGTATACAGAAAAACTCCGAAAGTAAACCAGTAAACAAAGCACTGTATGATGATCGCTATATGCATCAGCACCTTGGGTGCATTCTTGACAAAACGGCATGCACACAAAAGGCTTACGGCGATTGCAGTCATGGTTGCACAGAAAGCCGCAAGCAGTCCGATCCTGTCAGATCCGTGTCTGAAGCAGTCTACAGACAGATAGATACAGTACGGTACAAGAAATGTATAGATTATTATCGTACGTGTAAGATTTACGCTTATATATCGTTCATCAATATGAAACTTTTTCATTCCACTCAACTACCCCTCACTAACTTAAAATTATACTTTGCAAAGGGCTTAAGCGCAAGTAAAATCCTATATCATCCCGATTATTGCCTGCACTGTTTCCTCGATGGAATGACCATCTTCAGATACGGTGATATCGGCATATTTTTCATACAGTTTTGTTCTCTCCAGATACATGTCATCCATGCTCTGGTCATCCAGAAGGACAACGCCTCTTTCTCTGATATCACTAAGGCGCGCAAATATCTCCTGTTTTGAGACTTTAAGATATACTGCCTTAGATGTCTTTTTAAGAGATTCCATGCCTTTTTTGCTGTAGATCGCACTTCCGCCGGTGGCGATCACAGTATTTGATATATTAAGCGAGAGAAGGGCTTTTTCCTCGATATCAAGGAATGCATCCACACCCTGAGTATCTATTATCTCATTGAGTCTTTGTCCGTTTATCTTTTGTATCAGAATATCCGTATCAACAAAATCCATCCCGAGTATTTTTGCTAGTATTACTCCGACAGTGCTCTTTCCGGATGCCGGCATTCCGATAAGGACTATATTGTTCTTTTCCATATGTTTACTCATTCATCTTGTCGACTATATCAGCAGGCTTTGCCGTCATCTCGACCCATGCCGGTATGAAGCCGCTCTTTACGGCATTTCTTACCGAGCGGATATTTGACCATGCAGTACAGTAAAACGGGACTTTGCCTCTTTTGATTATCTCACGAGCAAGAGCATTTGTAAGGTACGATGCTATGCCGTTTCTTCTGTATTCGGGTAAAACATCCACGCCTATCTGCCACATATCGTCACAGTCTGCGGAACAGGCCGCAAAACCGATCAGTCTGCCATTATCGTAGGCACCTATCCCCAGTACATCAAGCTCTTTTCTGTCTGCACATAGAGCATTGCTCCACTCAGGCAGATAAAGATCCTTAAAGTCTTTTTGCTCAAGGATCCTTGTTTCATATGGACAGGTAAGATCAAGTTTTTTATCAGCATCAAAAAGATAGTACTCCGCCATGAAGCAGACCTTATGTCCGAGCTTTATTAGCCTCTCATTCAGCCAGTTCATGTTGGGTGTTTCAAAGCAGTGATAGAATTCGAATTTTGAAATATACTCCGTCACTATGTCCCTTACAGGCTCGGTAACCGAAGCTACGATATTGTTCCCGTATGAGACAAGATTGCAGGTGATGGGCTCCTTAAGATATTTCCTAGCGTTTTTTCCAAGTCTTAAGTCTTTTATGACATTTTCATCCTTTAGATAATCCGTTTCATCGCAGCCCATATCAGAGGCAGACTGCCTCATTGCGATATATAGCATTTCCCTGTTAGTCATTTTCTCCCCCGTTTATCTGAATCGTATATCCATCAGTACACACAGATCACCGCTTATCGCAACGTAAACGTTGTCGTCTCCCTTTGGTACTGTGGTCGTACATTCGATTGAAAGACCAGCATTCTCGGTCTTAAATGTGATCCTGTTTCTGATCCTTGAGAAATCTATCTCATAGTCAAGGCCTTTTTTGTTGATCTCCTTGAATTCATCCCATCCTGCAAAGTCATCGCTCTTGTGTACAGTCAGCTTGTTCTTTGCGCTGCTCGTTGCCTTTGCTTCGTTTGTGGCATCCTCGCCGTCCATTCTTATGCAGGCATATTCGACATAGTTCTTGCCGTCCACGGTTCCGTCATCGGATGTGAACAGAACTATGCATGCACAGTGATGAACAAGACATGCAACGGGAAGGCTCTGTGTCCTGAAGAAGATCCTCATGCCGTCTTCAACAGGCATTCCGCGTGTTGAAGCTGCTCTGTAGTCATCTATCTCGATATTGGCAACATCTCCGTCCTTTCTGGTAAAGAAGTTTACTTCCGGAGCTATTCTGTCTATCTGTTCGGCACTGGTATACTGTATCTCCTTGACGGAAATGTTTCTTACGCTGCAGTGCTCTCCGGTAAGACCGAAGTATACGAATCTAGTCGCATCAGGAAGAGCTACAGTAACATCGGCAGCCATGTATTTGCTGCTTATCTTTACCTTTACATGATCTTTTATGCTGACAGCCTCTATCTCGTATGAGATCCATTCATCTTCACCGGCTTCCTCCAGAGCTTTCTTGTGATTTACATCAGCTCTTATATCCCTTGCCGCCGTGCATGTGGTATGGCCGTCCATCCATATCTCGCCGTATTCAAGATAGCGGAGATTCTTTATGCTCCTCTCATTGCGGTGAACGCACTTGTCAAAGGAATCAAAAAGGATCATAGATGGCAGTGAATTCTTTCTTTCAAATCCTTTATCATTCTTTGCCTCAAAGCGTATCTTTGTGAAATCGCTTGATATCCTGATGCCGTTTGAGACAAGCTCCTTGTAGTTATCAAAGTGCATCCTGTCGACAACGGTGATGTCGTTCTTGTCGGATTCGTTGATATCGCTGTCCTCGACTTCCCTCATCATATATTCGGTATCCTTGTCGATCATATCGACCATTATATCAACGATCTTCGGATCATATTCATGTCCGGAGTGCTCGGTAAGTATAGCTCTTATCTTTCCCTGTGCCATGGGATGACGGTCAGGTGCAAATGACGACATCTCGTCATATGCTCCGGTAACAGCAACTATCCTTGCAATGATGGGTATGTTATCGCCTTTTAATCCTTCGGGATAGCCTTTGCCGTCATATCTTTCATGATGATACTTTGCCGCTGTCTTTAAAAACGGCTGTTCCTCGACCTGTGAAAGGATGTCTCCTCCGATAACGGGATGCTCCATCAGTTTCTCATTGTCCGAATCAGACATATGTCCTCTGTTTAAAAGGATCGAATCCGGTATGCCTATCTTTCCTATGTCATGAAGCATCGCGGAATAATAGACTTCATTGCACTCATTTTCATTCATGCCAAGAGCCTGTGCGACCTCTTTTGAATACTTTGCCACACGCAGTGAATGACCTCTTGTGAATTTATCCCTGGCATCGAGTGCCTGCGCGATCGCAGTTGCTATCTGTTCAAAGGATCTTATCACGGATCTGTTTATGCTCTCGATCTCTTCGATCTTCTTTTTCTGTGCCTTTTCAAGCTTGTCGTTTAGCTCTAGTATCGCAAATACATAAAGGAATATGCCTATTCCTACTATGGACATGTTTGTGAGCGATACTCCGTAAAACATCGCCTGGACGATGGATGCCAGCATCGGTACCACGGTAAAGAGCACGATGGGTATGCTTATGTAAAGACTTACACGCCTTACATACTGGAATACCACCGTAAGCTGTATGAACAGAGCCAGGAATGGTATGATGTAGCATATAAGGAATCCCGGTCCTCTGTGGTAAGCATTGTTTTCGTCAAAGTAATAATACAGACCGATAAACTGAGACAGTATTACCATGAACCAGCCAATGCCGCAAATGAGCTCGACTACTCTTAACCTGAACGGAAGCTCTGTCAGTCCGATCTCGTTTCTGCACAGATCATACAGATACTGGTTGAATGCATGAACCACCGATATGGTCATGAAGAATACTAAAAAGTTGGTGATCCTCACCATCCAGTAACCGTCAGGCGACGTATCCCCGTGATACATATATGCGAGTCTGTCGGAAAAAAGAAGGATGGCTGAAGAAAACTCAAGCATCGAGATCGCCATCTTTCTTCTCTTTGGCAGAGATTTCGTTATCAGCGCAAAAAAGCCGACAACCATACAGATGCTTGAGAGTCCGAGCATGATATTCAGTTGGTGTGCTTCGATCAGACTAAACATCACCGATCACCTCTTCCATCTTGTCCCAGTCTACGCGCTTGAGATTCTTTTCGAGTTCCTTTACTATCTCATCATCCTTGTCGGAGAGCTTGTATTCCTCGACCTCGTGCAGTATCATCTCAACCGAATCATAATCCATTTGAGAAATACATTCCTTTAATGTCGAATATGCATCCTTTAAAACATCATCGGGTATGCTCTTCTTGTCAGGATCATCGGAATCTTCACCAAGTTTGTAGAGTTCATTCTTAAACTTTCTGTAGTCTACAAGAAGCTCATCCTTGTGTGTACGTATATATTTAAGATCACTGCTGTTTCCCGCATCCTCCAAAAGCTGGCAGTCATCGGAAAGCTTAAGTGCTCCGATCAGCCTTGCATTGCTCTTTAGGGCATGCACCTTTACAGTCGCAAGCTTTATATCCTCGTCATGGTATGCATTTTCGATCGTATCGGCATTGTCATCTATACTCTCATAGAACATCTTGAGTGCAAAGATAAACTGTGAAGTTCCGCCGCAGTTCTTTATACCGTCCTTAACGGATATGCCCTTTACGGACTCAAGCCACTGCATATCCTCATCAAGAGTCTGGCTTTCCTTTACGGTATCATCTTCTGTCGGTGTCAGAATGATGTTTTCGGGCAGATGTCTCATGATGGCATGTTCCACTGCCACGATATCTATAGGCTTTGTCAGATATCCGTTAAAGCCTTTTGATACATAGAATTCTTCTCCTCCGGCAGTAGCATTCGCGGTAAGCGCATATACCGGAAGATCGGGATGATCTATACGAATATTCTCAAGTGTTTCGATGCCGTCCATTCCGGGCATCATATGATCAAGAAGAACTACGTTAAAGTCGCTCTCCTTTATCTTTTCAAGACATTCTTCACCGCTGTTAGCCGTTGTCACGAATACCTTCGTTGGTTTAAGGAGTCCCTTTACGACATTTAAGTTCATCGGGTTGTCATCAACGACTAAAATGTCGGCATCGGGTGCGATGAACTGAGGCTTGTATTCTGTCTGGATCGTATCCATGCTGTCCTCATGGAAAACGCCTATCGGTGTGTCATCTGCTATCTTCTGTCTGAGTGAGAGGATGAACTCGCTTCCCTCACCGTATATGCTCTCGCACCACAGCTTTCCGTCCATCAGCTCTGCAAACTGTCTTGAGATATCAAGTCCCAGTCCGGTTCCCTGGATATTTGAGTTCTTTACTTCATCAAGTCTCTCGTAAGCGGAAAACAGCTTGTCAAGATCCTCTCTCTTTACACCTATGCCCGTATCCTTTACGGTTATGCGCAGACCGATCGAAGCCTCGTTCCTGTCAGTTATCTTTACAGACAGCTCAAATCCGCCTTCTTCCGTGTATTTTACGGCATTAGTCAGAAGATTCATTATTATCTGCTTAATCTTAGTTCCGTCGCCGTAGAGTCTTCTCGGAAGATTCTCATCGATATCAAGGTCAAAATACAGCTTCTTTTCCTCGGCACGTGGTCTTATCATGTATGACATTGAGCGGACAAGCTCTTCCGTGTCATATTCCTGTTCTACAAGATGCATCTTTCCAGATTCGATCTTTGATATATCAAGAAGGTCGTTTATCAGACCGAGCAGTGATTCGGAAGCATACTTGATATTTCTTGCATAGCTCGTTACAGGTCCGTAGTACTCCTTGGGAACGGACTTCGTATCCTCCCTTAGGATCATCTCGTCCATACCCATGATCGTATTTATGGGAGTTCTTATCTCATGACTCATGTTGGCAAGGAATCTTGACTTTGCGCTGTTTGCACGCTGTGCCTCGTCTCTTGCCTGCTGTATCTCGTCATACTGCTTTCTGATTACGGTATTTGTCATAAAGCGCCATACAAATACACCTATCGCAGCAAGGGCAAGCAGCATGAAGAATACTTTTACAGCTACCCTTTCAAAGAATGAGGGTTCTTTTATAACGGTAAACCTTTTCTCTGAGAGGACTTCATGGCTTCTGTTATCCAGTGTCTGTATATGCAGTGTATAATTGCCGTATTTAAGACCCGTATATTCAAGAGGAGTCATCCTGCTCTGGTTGACTGTTATGCCCTCGTCATCATTTCCTTCAAGATACATCCTGATAAGCGGATCTGATATCGAATAATCAAGGATCGCAGGATTTATCTGTATACGTCTGCTTCCTGCAGGCAGTATATATCTTCCCGATTCGTCGGGATATATCTCTTCACCGTCACTGTATACGCTTCTTACACCCAGTATCGTTCTTCCCGAGAAATCATGCATTGCGGAAATATTTACCATTGAAACTCCGGTCTGACCCGCAACAAAGAGATTTCCCTTGTTATCAACAGAACTGTAGCAGTGCGATATCGGCACGCTCGTAAGTCCGTTTGTACTGTCGTAGAGCTTGTAGTTTGTTATCTTATCATTTATGGCTTCATCGGCTTCGATTATGTATATGCCGCGTGAAGATAAAAACCACAAAAGATCGTCTTCTCCGAATATGACATCAAAGTTGTTGTTATATGGGAAGGTTGTAAGCGGTATTATCTCGTTTCCCTTAATATATTCAACGGAATTCGATGTGATGACCCATAAGACATTTCTCTTTTCATCACGCTTTATTCGCATGATAACATCACTGCCAAGACCGTTTTCCGTACCGAGTCTCTTCACTTCATCCCCGTCTATGATATATATGCCGTCTCCGTCACTGCCCGCATAGATCTCCCCGTTAAAGCCTTCTGCAACGGTCAGGATGACCGGGTTTTTAAGTCCGTCGCTCTTTTTGTAGCTCTTTACTACCTTATCGTCCTTTAATATCGCAATACCTTCGTTTGTTCCGACAACGATCCTTTCATCGCTCATCTCGTATGTGCAGCGAATGTCATTGCTCGGAAGACCGTCCTTTACGGTATAGTCTGTCAGTGTTCCGCCCATGTCAAGACGGACAAGTCCGATGCCGCTTGCAAAGGTAGAAAACCATGTATGGGTCCTTGAGTCATTCATGATGCAGCGTACTCTTGCATTCTTGAAATGCTCGGTCAGCGCATTAAATTTCTCATGATAGTTCTGATCGATGACTTTAAGTCCGTTATCTGTTCCCGCATAAAGATATGTGCCTCTCTTGCATGTGGCATTTACGACAACAGGCTCAATGCCCGCTGCTCCCGTCATATCCAGGAAGTTATCCGCAGCAAGCTTCATGACACCGTATCTTGATGATGCAAACCACATGTTTCCCTGAAGGTCGCTCGTCATCATCTCGTAAGCATCTTTTATGGGAGTCGACTCAAACGGCACAAACACATCATGAGTATCAACATATCCGGCTATCTGAGTAGATGCCAGCCACAGCCTGTTGCATGAATAATCCATCCAGTGGATATTTACGGCAGGCTTTGTTCCGATCTTTTTCATATGGCTGTATGAATCGCTCAGTTTTCCGTAATATATGTAATCGCTGCTCGTACCAAAATAGAGCATTCCGGGATTTTCGGGATCTGGAAGGATAGTCGTTATCTTTTCCATCGTCGTATCGCTCGTTCCCTTGTAATCTCCGATGCCCTGAGTTGAAACGGTGAATACCTCTCCGTTTCCCGTATGTCCGTAAACAGTCTTGTTGGGATCGGCAACAAGTCTTAGTATCCTCTCGCTGTTTATCCTCTCATCATCTATCCTGTGAAGTTTCATCTGTGAATCGACATAGGATATTCCGGCTGTGGAACCTATGAATATGTTGCCTCTTGAATCCTCGGCAAATGCCCTGATGGAATCAGATGAGAGTCCGTCCTTCTTGGTATAGCGGATCCTCTCATTGCCGTCTATAACGACAACACCGCTGTCGTTTGTTGCGACCCATATCCTGCCAAGGCTGTCCTCATACATGTATCTGGCACTGGTAAGGCCGTCATTAACGTCAAGCTTTTCAAAATTTATCCCGTCATATTTAACAACGCCGCTGTAGCCGCCTATCCAGATATATCCGTCGCTCGCAGAAAGTATGCAGTTGGCTTCGGATGTTGGAAGTCCGTTTGAAGCATCGTACAAAACGGGCAGAAAATATGCTCCCTTTATCTGTTCGGTGGCAGCATAGCCTCCGCCTATCAGGTTCTTTTGAACGATCTCTTCATTCTCGCTCTCATCAGTCTGCGCGCAGTATGCACCCAGACTAAAGGAAAAGATAAGGACAGCAAGTATCGCTATGAAGTTTTTAAAGCGTCCTTTTATCATCGTATCTCCTGATACCTCTTAAGTACTTTCTTTACCTCTGCTGACGATTCCACAAATACTTCAACAACCTTTGGATCAAACTGTGTTCCAGAACCGTCCTTTATTATCTGCATCGCTTTTTCATACGGGAATGCGGGCTTGTATACTCTTGCGCTGCTAAGTGCATCGAATACATCCGCAACCGCCATTATACGTGCAGAAAGCGGAATGACCTCACCGTGAAGTCCTTCCGGATAACCTTTTCCGTCCCATCTCTCATGATGATATGCTGCCATGTTTCTGGCTTCCTTAAGATAATTGTCTCCCTCCATGGAGCTTATGGCATTCTCCATTATCTTCTTGCCCGCAGTCGTATGGGTCTTCATTATCTCGTATTCATCATCAAGAAGCTTTCCCGGCTTATTTAGGATAGCATCGGGAATGTTTATCTTTCCGACATCATGCAGAGGCGCACTCATCTCAACGTCTCGCATGTACTTGTCGGTGATCTTTTCAGCATAATAGCCGTTTTTCTTAAGTCCCTGAAGTATGATCCTCACATATGCGGCTGTCTTTGCTACATGGGCTCCGGTATCGGAGTCTCTGCTCTCGACCATATCCGCCATCGTGATGATTAAGACATTCTGCATCTTGGCTATCGCTTCAGTCTTATTCTTGTTTTCGTTAAGCTGCTCAACGGTATCACCCGTAAGCTTGCAGAAGGCGCGATAGAGCTGTTCTACCTCGTCGTTTGTATGTATGTCTATCTCTTCGATCTTTTCAAGGCTCTCTTCGTTTGCTCCGCCTGCAGTCTCAGCCAGGTCATTGGCAAATGCAGTCATGCTCATTATGGGCATAACGATATGATATCTTGTCGTAAGTATGCTTATCGCGACTATGAGAAGCAAAAATCCCACAAACAGAAGAAGCACTCTTCCGGCAAAGTGATTGAGCTGTATCCCGACAAGTTCCGATTCAACGTTTGCGACAGCATAGCAGACGCAGTTTCCGTCCTTGTCGTAAACCGGATAATATGAGCATAAAAAGCTGCCGTATTCATCCTCTATCTGCATGGGTTCTATCTTTTCACCGGCAAGCAGCTTGTCAAGATATGGCAGGGTTCCTTTTTCAAACGGAAGTATGAGTCCCGGCGGATCTCCCGGCACATATGTACCGTCATTTAAAACGGTATCGATATCAAAGATGACATGACATCCGTCTTCCTTGATCTTGTATACGTATAAAAATGCAATATCCGGCGAGCTGTTCTTTAAAACAGTCAGTCTTTCCCTGGTCTTTGTATATCCGGGTGCATAATTTCCCATTTTCATGTATGAGTCGACCATTTCGGCGTCTATCTCGCTTGCTGCAAGATACGACATCTGGTCAGCAGCGTTTGACAGAGAATCAAGAGTATTGTTCCTGAAGCTTATTATCGAGAATGCAAGAGCGACAACGGTCATCAGAAGTGTCGAGAAGATGATGATCAGATTTATTCTGGTTCCTATCGATATCCTGCCCTTTAATCTCTTTGAAGCCTTGTCAAGCTCGTCCTGAGACATAGGCTTCTGTCTCCATGAAGAGAGTTTTACCATTTCCCTTATCTTTGCGGGAGTCAGCCTGATTATGGCAAGCGAGAGCGCTACTGAAAGAGCCTTGTCAACAACATCGGTCATATATGTTGCTACCATGTGGCAGCCCCATACGCTCAGTCCCAGATATGTTGATAAAAAGTCGGAAACAGATACGATTATGGGAGAATCGGAAGGCGATCTGTAAAGATACCATGTGATCTCCGCTCCTATCCCGCCGCCTATGAGTGCCAGGATGAGCACGTAATAAACACGATGATATTTATGTTTTCTGAGCTTTGAATGTTCACCGAAATAAGATGCCGAAAAGATCGCTATCAGCATATTGAGCGGTGCATAGAAAATGGACTCTCCGTCCATAAAGAAATTGACGGCATTTGTGATAAATGCCGCAATGATTCCGGGCACGATGCCTCCCATTGCGGTGGCGATTATCGTACCGACTGTATCGATATATAGAGGAAGATCAGTTGCCCTTACTACCATGGACAACAGTATATTCAAGATTATTGATATCCCCATCAGGGCTAGGACAGCCGGATGGTAGATACTGTTATTCTTTCTTTCGAACCTGTAGTTCATACCCTGCCAATGTCCTGTATCTTTTTATAATGCTGTATCGCCAGCATAGCGCATATTCCGGCAGCAAAAGCTACAAGAGCCACCAGGATATACCCTCCTATCTCAGGTGCGAGCATGAATCCTCCGAAGTAATCATGGTCGTAGCTGTCTGTTCCGCCGCTCTTATATACGATGAATGAAAATGCACCGATAGTCAGGGCGATCACAAGAGCGTTGCATATCATCAGTTTTATGCGTTCGCTCCTTATTTCCATGCCACGCTTTTTTTCCATTACGATTTTTAATGTTTCATCAAGATCATGTTTCAAATATGTATCCTCCAGGATCATGCACATCTATATAATTATACACTTATTAGTGTAACAAATCATGATATTTTTATCTGCTGCATGCACCATTCATAGCCTTTTGCACATCTTTTTGCCACATCGGTGAAGTGATTTCCTTCGTTAAACTCGAGTGCGCAGTTATTAATGTCGCTTTGAGACAGTATCTCAAACTGCTTTCTCATGCAGTCCCCCACCGTTTTCATGACAGGATTCTTGGTATCGCTTTCCTTATCACCCAGGCTTAAATAGACATTCTGGCACTTTATATCATTTTCTGATGCATATTTTATCCAGTCCTTGAACCAGACAGAAGCGGATGCTGCCATAACTGCATAGAACTCATCCGTCTGATATGCGCTCCATAGACAAAACAGTCCCGCAAGGGAATATCCGCCCAGTATCACACATATATCATCGTCAAGATCATGCTCTTTCTTTAGCTGAGGGATGAATGAATCTGTAAGATCCTTAAGTGTTTCCTTTGCACAGCCTTCAAAACCCTTCTTTCCGAATACCGCCTTGGCTTTCCAGGGGCTTAAATCCTTATTCCAGTCATTAACGACATATCCTGCAAGAAGGATCGGATAATCGATCGCACTGCTTATGATATGGTACTGTTCTGAGAGCATGTCGATCATATCCTCATCCACCATCTGGATCAGGACGATCTTGGGATCTTTTGCACAATATACGATTTTATCCCTGTATGTGCGCATCTTCATCATTCCCCGCAACCTCTGTGACTATCTATAATATCTCAAAAACAGTGTAACAGATCCGTGAAAAGACCGGATCATGGCTGATCCGGCCTGTCATTTTTATTTATTCTGTTAGTCAAGTATGCTGTAAAAGCAGTCTATGTTCTCTTTTGGAAGTGTAACCGGATCCCATCCGAAATCCTTGTACTGACTGATATCAAGGTCGTTTGCTGCAACGAAGTTAGCTATGATCTGAGCCCTGTCCTTTTCTCTAGCTTCTTCATCAGCCTCTGCCTTCATGAAGTCTTCGTAGTAGTCTCTGGCTTCTTCACTCTCGTCAAAGTTCACTATAGCCTCGTAGAATTCCTTCCCCTTGATCTTTTCTATTGAATTCATGCTTCCTCCAATCGAAAAAAACTGATATATCAAAATGTGTATATGTGATCTTTCCTGCATGTATTTTTTAATACATTTATCTCTGTTTATTATGGTATAATATCCAAAAAGGAAAATGAAAGGGGAAAACCATGATAAAGGATACAATAAAAAAGATAAGCGAGGGCTGCTTTACCGATACGGAAGTAGGACTCATGTCGATCTGTCTCATACTCATCGGCATCATAATAGGCATGATAATAGCCCCGAAGAAGTTTCTTACACTCGGAAGCTTTAACGGAAACCAGGGAAGCCTGACATTACCCGAGAATGCAGACGAACTTAAAAAATGCATAGAAAAAAAGAAAGATAAATAAAACAAAAACCGGATGCAATATCCGGTTTTGTTTATATATCCAATATGTGAGTCCTTACATCCTCATGGGGATTGACTCTTGAAAGACCTATCCTAGCGGTTCTTGCTTCAAACGGCCCGAATTCGTTTTGCATTACATCAAGTGCCGTCATCATCTGATCCTTTGTCAGCTTCTTTGCAAGCGTTACATGCGCAAGCCACTTATCAGGCTGATAATACCTGCTTATTTTTATATCCTCTAACTTTGAATATTCATCATATATAAGACGTGACATACCTGCAAGATAGCTGTTCATAACAGGAGCCAGATAGAATACATAGGGAAGCAGCTGACCGGTTGAAACAAACATTATTTCACCAGACTTCACTTTTCTGCATATCTCTTCAAAGGGATCGATGAGCTCATCTATGCTCTTTGCATCTATCGCGCTTACCGTCATGTGAGGCGGCACCTTGTTTTCTGTCATAAACAGGTTGCCAGTGCTTTTGGCTATCCTGTCAATATATCTCTGAAGAGTCCTATTTGTCTTTTCATCAAAATACAAAGATATCAGATACATCTAAGTCTTATCTTGCTCCGCTTCTAAAGCTTGTCAGTTCACATTTTTTCGGCTTGCTGCCACCGTCCACTATCAGAAATGAATTATCCTTTGAATCGTATCTCATGTACTGGGTTTTAGTAGCAGACCCGTACCATGAATCCTCACGGATTATATCGGAGTCGCAAAGATACATATAGTATCCTTCTCCCCCGCTCATTATCCTGAAGGCTCCGATATCGCGATGCCAGATGTAAATATCGGTAAACCTTGTCTCATCGGAATCATCGATGATGCCTATCAAAAGCTCGTCTGCTCCGTCACCGTCAAGATCCTTTAACATATATCCGAATTCGATGCTCTCATCCTTCATCTCGTCGGTGATCCTCAGATCGTCTCTCTCATTCTTCCATCCGCTACCAAATCCTTCTTCATAATATGCAAGCGTCTGGTCATACCAGTCCTGAGGAATGAAATATGAGCCACATGCCATAAGGCTTATGATAAATGATGAGACTGCAATAATACTGATTATCTTCTTCATACATTCCTCACTCATGCCTTATAGACGTCACTCTTTGTATGATCTGTTATAGGATCTGTTTCCTTATTCGGTATGATATCGATATCATCCTTTTTGCTGTCCAGGTATTTTGATACAGCATATCCGCTTATCGCTGATAAAACTCCCGTTATGACAGTGACTGCAAATCTTCCGACTTTTCTGCTGTTCATATTTTCCCCCTATGAGTTTTTCTTGCTGAGCATATATACAAGGCTGATGAGCGCGCATATCACTGCAGGTATGATCGTAAACAGCTGTATAAGAAGTGTGACATATCCTGCTCCCATCTCCGCACTCGGTATCATTGAATACGGAACCTTTATGAACGGGAATACCGCCAACATGCATACCGTAAACAGTACATATGTCACTGCACCCGTCATACCGATCTCCGCCTTGCTGAACCATTCGCTGAATCTGTTTATGATAAAGACTATGGCGGGAACTACCACCACTATCACACCTGCAAGGATGAATATCCCCAAAGCCATGACAGGAGCAACGCTTCTGTCCCCTGCCTTTACCATTGCATAAAGCTGTGCCAGATATGTGAGCAGTATGAGCAGAACTGTCATTATCACAGCTGACACGCATATCTTTGTTTTGTTTGTTTTCATTTTCTCCCTCTTTTCCCTTTTAAAACTATTCTTCTCTGTGGTCAAATACTCTCTTTGTCTTTTTCTCGGAACGCGGCAGTGTTCCCACAGGTACCACCGTTACACGAGGCGTGACATTCATCTTTGACTTGAATGCTTCCTTTATCAGATTGCCTGTCTTTTCGAAGTTAACTCTTCCCTCAGCCTCTGCAGTGATTAGGATTACATCCTTGTTTATCTCATCATCATGAGCGATGTTGATGTTGTATTCGCTTGAAACTCCGTCGATCTGACCCAAAAGCTCCTCAACCTGACTCGGGAACATGTTCACGCCGTGAACCTTGAACATGTCATCGCTTCTTCCGCGGATGATATCGAGTCTGGGATACTTTGATCCGCAGGGACACTCGCCGGGGATGATGCGTGAAAGATCGTGGGTTCTGAATCTTAACAGAGGTGCTCCTTCTTTCACAAGTGTTGTGATAACGATCTCGCCTTCCTCGCCGTCCTCTACGTTCTTGCCTGTAACGGGATCAATGATCTCTATGTAGAGATAATCATCCCAGTAGTGCATTCCTGTCTGCTTGTCGCAGTTTATGCCGATACCGGGTCCGTATATCTCTGTGAGTCCGTAGATATCATAGAGTTCGATACCCAGCTTGTCATGGATGTATTCTCTCTTTTTCTCACTCCATCTCTCGGAACCGATGACACCCTTCTTAAGGAAGATGTCCTTCTTCATTCCTCTGCGCTCTATCTCTTCGGCAAGAAGCAGTGCATAGGATGATGTGGCACAAATGACTGTTGATTTAAGATCGACCATCATCTGAAGCTGTTTTTCCGTATTACCGGGTCCCATGGGGATAGCCATGGCACCGAGCTTTTCACAGCCTGCCTGGAATCCGATACCTGCTGTCCAGAGTCCGTATCCGGGAGTTATCTGAAGTCTGTCCTTTGATGTGATGCCTGCTGTCTCGTAGCATCTGGCAAACATAACCGCCCAGTCATCAACATCCTTTGCTGTATATGGGATGATTACAGGCTTTCCTGTCGTACCGCTTGATGAATGTATCCTTACCACTTCTTCATCGCTTACAGCCTGAATTCCGAGCGGATAAGCGTTTCTTAAGTCAGCCTTGCTCGAAAACGGGATCTTTTCAAAATCCTCCTGGGATTCACATCCTGTTATTCCCGCTTCACGGTAAAGCTTTCCATAGTAGCTGTCTGTCTTTAAAAGACGCTTGATCTGTGCATCTACCTGTTTGATCTGTGTTTCATTAAGTTTCATCCTGGCTCTCCTTTGTCTTGCCTATTTCGTATCCGGTTAAAAAGGCATTTGTATTTGCCTCTATAAACTTCTCTTTTACTCTTGCTTTTATCTGATCGATTATCGTTTCTTTTTTGATCCCGAGTTTTCCCGATCCCGCTGCTATTCCGAGAAGCAGTATATTTAGAAACTTTACGGATCCGAGTTTTTCACACTCCGTTAGTCCGTCAACAAATATGCAGTCAACGTTTTTCTTAAGATACTCGACCATCTCAGTTCCGTCGTAACCTGATCTTGTGAGTGATTCGGTAACGGGTTTAACGGGCGATGTATTTACGACAGCTATTCCGTCCTTTGAAAGATAGTTTATATTCCTTACTACTTCAGAGGGTTCAAAGCCTATGATAAGATCTGCCTTCTTGTTGGGTATCATGGGAGAGAAAGCCTCATCTCCTATCCTTACATGGCTTGTTACCGGGCCGCCTCTCTGAGCCATTCCTATCGTTTCCGCAGAATGTACCGTGCTGCCTTCTGCCATTGCAGCTGCTGCTATTATCCTTGATGCCAGGACGGTTCCCTGTCCTCCGACACCGCAGATGAGTATATCCTTATTCATTCGCACCTCCTATGGCATTCATCGGGCATACCTGAGCACACAGCGTGCATCCGGTACACAGTGACTGATCTATCTCCACCCTGCCTTCATTTATTGAAAGTGCGGGACAGCCTGTTTCGTTTATGCATTTATTGCAGCCTATGCATTTATCACTTACGCTGCACTTTTTATCACTTCTTTCAAGTGCTATGCACGGAGACTTAAATATGATAGCCTTTACGCCTTTTATCTCGGCACATCCCTTTACGGCTTCGATTGCCCCTTTAAGATCAAGAGGATCGACTGTTACTATCTTTTTAAGGCCTATGCCTTCAAGTATCCTTGTTATGCTAACAGCCCCGACATCATGTCCCATCATGTTTCTTCCGGTTCCCGGATGCGGCTGATGGCCTGTCATTGCCGTTGTCGAATTATCTAAAATGCATACGGTGATGTCGGCTTCGTTTATAACGGCATTTACGACTCCGGTGATGCCTGATGCAAAGAATGTCGAATCTCCGATAAATGCAAATGCCTTGCCTTCATCATCCACATGAGAAAAGCCCTGAGCCATAGTGACACCGGCTCCCATACATAGACATGTATCAACCATATCAAGAGGCATTGCATTTCCGAGTGTGTAGCAGCCGATATCTCCGCAGTAATAGGTCTTTTTGCCTGCCATTGCCTTCTTTACGGCATAGAATGATGCCCTGTGAGGACAGCCTGCACACAAAACAGGCGGTCTTGCCGGCAGCTTTGGTATTTCAGCAATATCAGAAGAAATGCTCTCCTCATTTATATCAAGGTATTTTGAAAGTATCGTCTTTACTATGTCAGCACTCAGCTCGCCCATGTGAGGTACATGACCTGTCAGCTTTCCGGCTACCTTTATATCAAGACCATGCTTTCCGCAAAGTTTTAAGAGCTGCTCCTCAAGATAAGGACTCAGTTCCTCTAAGCAGATGATCTCTTTTACGCCTTTAAGCTTATCAAGCATGAAGCTTTCGGGGAAAGGATATGCGGTAGCTATGCGTATGAGTTTAACTTCGGGATGATCCTTTAGATACTCCTTTGCATACATGTAGCTTACACCGCTTGCAAGCACTGCCTTTTGGGAGTCATCTCCTTCACATGTATTAAACCTGTATGAAGAGAAATCCTCGCCTATCCTTACATTTCTTTCTTCCATCAGGCCGTGGTTTTTATAAGACAGACGCGGGAATATGACAAATCTTCCTGCATCCTTTTTAAAGCCGTCATAGCTTTGGGGTTCATATGAATCCGGTGCATCTATAGAAGCATAGCCGTGATCTATTCGAGTTGTTGGTCTGAACAGAACCGGTGTCCTGTATTTTTCGGAATACTCAAAGGCATCCTGTATCATCTCAAATGCTTCTTCGGGAGAGCTCGGATCAAATACAGGTATCCTTGCAAAATCAGCAAATCTTCTTGTATCCTGCTCGGTCTGGGAAGATATCGGTCCCGGATCATCAGCAGAAACCACTACGAGTCCTCCTTCGACTCCGACATATGCAAGCGACATTAAAGGATCTGATGCAACGTTTAATCCCACCTGCTTCATGGTAACAAGTGCTCTTGCTCCCGAATATGCCGCAGCTGCTGCGACTTCAAGCGCTGCCTTCTCGTTTACGGACCATTCAAGATGAAGTCCTTCATGAGGAAACTTTGAAAGGTTCTCTATTATCTCCGAGGAAGGTGTTCCCGGATATCCGCAGGCCATGTTTACGCCGGCCTTTAAAGCACCCAGAGCGATAGCTCCGTTACCCATCACATACTCTTTCATACAACGGCTCCTTTGATCTATGATTTTCGCCATTATTTATAATATCAAAGTCATGTGTCTATGTACACAAAAACCTTGATAAAAACGCATATTTATGTGATAAGCGATAACTATAGCAAAAGACCGGATCCATATCTGATCCGGCCTTTTTATATTCTTATACGTATATTCTTTTTATTTGTTTTATCAACCAATCATCCAGTCGTACATTGCCTGGTACTTGGCAGCTGATGTATACCAGCTGAAGTCACGGCTCATGCCGCGATCGATTATCTTGTTCCATTCACGCTTCTTGTCATAGTAGATATGCTCTGCGTATCTTACTGTTCCCAACATCTCATGAGCATTGTAGTTTAAAAAGCTGAAGCCTGTACCGGTGCTCTCATACTCGTTGTATGGCTCGACCGTATCCTTAAGTCCGCCTGTCTCTCTTACGATCGGAACTGTTCCGTATCTTAATGCCATGAGCTGGCTTAAGCCGCAGGGCTCAAACAGTGAAGGCATCAGGAATGCATCGCATGCCGCATATATCTTGTGAGAGAGAGGCTCCGAATAATAGATGTTTCCGCTCACCTTGTCGCTGTATTTCCAGTCAAAGTGTCTGAACATGTTTTCATAGCGCTCTTCGCCTGTTCCGAGTACAACGATCTGGATGTTGTCCCTGCAAAGCTCATCCATTACGTAAGCGATAAGATCAAAACCTTTCTGATCGGTAAGTCTTGAAACTATTCCGATCATCATGGTGTTCGCATCCTTCTTCAAGCCGAGCTCTTCCTGGAGTTTAAGCTTGTTCTTTACTTTTTCCTTACGGAAGTCTCTTGCATTGTATTTCTTTTCTATAAACGGATCTGTCTCGGGATTGAAATCCTTGTAATCAATTCCGTTAACTATTCCTCGAAGGTCGTTTGCACGGCTGTTTAAGAGTCCGTCGAGTCCCTCGCCGTAGAACTGTGTCTTTATCTCTTCTGCATAGGTCTCGCTGACAGTCGTAATGGCATCGGCAAATACGATACCGCCCTTAAGGAGGTTGGCATCCTTGTATGCCTCAAGCTTGTCGGGTGTGAAGTAGTAATCAGACAGTCCCGTTATCTCCTTGACATCCTTAATACTCCATTTGCCCTGGAACTTAAGGTTGTGGATGGTCATTATAGTCTTTATGCCCTTGAAGAAATCATTGCCCGCAAATCTTTCCTTAAGATATACGGGGATGAGTCCCGTCTGCCAGTCATGGCAGTGAATGATATCGGGCTTGAATCCGATAAGAGGCAGTGCCGAAAGAGCAGCCTTGCTGAAGAATGCAAACTTCTCAATCTCCCATAGTGGATCGTCACAGTAAGGTCTCATTCCTCCGAAGTAGCCTTCGTTATCGATGAAATAGAACTTTATGCCTTCATATTCGGCTTCAAGTATGCCGACGTATGCATTCTTCCAGTGGAAGTCCATATAGAAGTTCTGCTTGAACGTGAGCATTTCCTTGAATTCGGGTTTCATGCAGGTATACTTGGGAAGTATAACCCTGATATCAAAGTATTTCTTGTCAATGCATTTGGGAAGCGAGCCGACTACATCGGCAAGTCCGCCTGTCTTGATAAATGGAACCCCCTCAGATGCCACAAATAAAATGTTCTTCATAGTCTTTTACTTACCCTCGCTTGTGCTTTAAGTTCTCTTGCGCTTATTATATTAGCCTGAGTCGTTACATCGCTCGACATCAGTCTTGCTATCTCATTTACACTCTCTTCTTCGCTTAGCTTTATTATATCAGTCTGAGTGCGATCTGTGTCTGATTTTTTTTCTATCAGATAGTGAGAATCTGCCATGGCCGCTATCTGGGCTAAATGAGTTATGGCTATAACCTGGTGATCCGCACCTAAAACATTCATCTTTTCAGCCACGTTCCATGCGGTCTTTCCGCTTATCCCTGCATCTATCTCGTCAAATATGAGTGTATCTATGCTCTCCTTTTCGGCCGTTATGGCTTTAAGGGCAAGCATGAATCTTGAAAGTTCGCCTCCGCTGGCTACCTGGCTTAGGGATTTTAAAGGTTCCCCGACATTAAATGATACCAGGATATCCACGCTGTCATATCCCCTCTGGGAGATATTCTCCTCATCGGAGACAACAGAAACCTCGCAGGTCGTATTCTCAAGGTTTAGCTGCTTTAGATTTCTAACCAGATCCTGCGAAAGAACAGCGGCTTTTGCCTTTCTTGCCTCAGACAGCTTAGCGCAGTATTTCATGAGCGTATCTTTGCTCTCATCAAGTCTTCTTTGAAGATCAGTCATATATGAGCCAAAGTCCTGCATCTTTTCTATGAATGCTCTTCTGTCTTCAGCGTATTTAAGTACTTCATCCAGGCTGTTTCCGTACTTGTTTTTCAAATGATTCAGTGTATCGAGTCTGGTCTCTACCTCGTTAAACTCGCCTTCACTGAATTCCATGTCAGACATGTATTCATCCATCGCATGTCTGCACTGGCTTAAGATATCCGCCGCATCGGAAAGCTGGGATTCCATATCCGATATTTTGTCATCGTATCTAAGTACGCTCCTTACTTCCCTTAGGGCATGATCGAGTGTATCGTTAACGCCGCCCTCTGAGTCAAGAGCATTGTATGCCCTGCCGATGGAATCCACTATCTTTTTTGCATTGTTCATCAGGCGGTATCTGTCTTCAAGTTCATCATCCTCGCCTGACTTTATATTTGCCGAATCTATCTCGTTAAGCTCAAACTCTGCAAGAGAGAGCTCTCTGTCCCTGTTCTTGTCAAGTGATCTGTTTTCCTCAAGCTCTTTTTCAAGTGATGAAAAGGTCAAATAGCTATCCTCGACCTTTGAAAGCAGATCTTCTATCTCTATTCCCGCATACTCATCAAGGATGTCAAGGTAGTTCTTGGTATCCAATAGCTGCGCCGTATCATTCTGTCCGTGGATGTTTATAAGAAGCGATGCAATGCTCTTTAGAGCCTTTCCGGTAACTGTCTCGCCGTTTATCTTTGCACTGCTCCTGTTCTCCATTATCTTTCTCTGAATGAAGATAGTTCCGTCATCTTCAACGGGCAGTTCAAACTCTCTTAATCTGTCGGTGACCTCTTTTTTGTCGCTCTTAAAGATGAGTTCTATCAGAGCGTACTCCTCTCCGCTTCTGATAAACTCCTTTCCCGCCTTTGCTCCCAGTGCCAGCCTGATAGAGCCCAGTATTATGGATTTGCCGGCTCCGGTCTCTCCGGAAAGGATATTCAGTCCCGGATAGAAGAATACTTCACTCTCCTTTATAAGAGCCAGATTTTTAACATGTAAGCTTTCTAGCATTTGTGCTCCCTTTTGCTTCAGGCTTTTAGAGATATTCCCTTATCTTGTCCATCACTCTGTAGGTCTCGTCAACGGTCCTGATGGCCATCATGATGGTATCGTCACCGGCTATCGAACCGACAACTTCCTTCATTCTCAGGGCATCAAGGCTTGCCGCAACGGCCATGGCCATTCCGGGAACGGTCTTTACAACGAGTATGTTCTGCGCGCTGTCCATTGATAAAAATCCGTCACGCAAAACTCGGATATATTTGTTTGTCAGATGCATGTCTCCGACAGGCTGTATCGCTATCTTTCTCTTTCCGCCCGCTCCCGGCAGCTTGCCAAGGTGCAGTTCATTTATATCACGCGATACCGTGGCCTGAGTGACACTGTAGCCCTCGGATTTGAGGATATCGACCAGTTCCTCCTGGGTCGCTATCTCTCTGCTCTCTATCAGTTCAAGAATCCTGTTCTGTCTTTCTCTTTTCATAAATAAGGCCTCATCCGGACATCTTTCTGTTCAGTGTCTGCAAAAAGCTTGTCTCTTCGGTCTTTATTAGCTTCACCGAATGATCAGCCCTGGTTATCCTTATGCGGTCGCCTGTAGATACTGCGATGCCTGCTCCACCGTCGGAGCTTACCTGGGCATTCAATATCTCCTCGTCTCTTCCCATTCCGATAACAAACTCAACGATATCATCGGGTCCTACGACTATTGTCCTTATATTCATCGTATGAGCGCATATGGGTGTTATCGATATAAGTGATGCACTCGGATTTATTATGGGGCCTCCCGCTGACATGCTGTAGCCTGTAGATCCGGTCGGAGTTGAAGCTATGATACCGTCGGCAGCTATCGTATAAAGATACTGGCCGTTAACGTATATCTCGACTCTTATTATCCTTACAAGATCCTTCTTTGTAACGACTATGTCGTTTAATGCTCCGCTCACCTCAGCCTTTTTTCCATCCGCATGGCTTATCTCTGCTTTAAGCGTCATTCTCTCCTGAATGGAGAATTTATCATCGATCAGAGCATCTATGGCTTCCCTGTATCTGTCCTTTTCAACATCTGCCAGAAATCCCAGTGTACCAAGGTTTATGCCAAGGATGGGGATCTGTCTGTCCATTACGTCCTTTGCAGCACGAAGCATGGTGCCGTCTCCGCCAAGCACAAGAACGCAGTCTATCTCTTCGTTTTCGGGGATTATGCTACCCTTTTCCCCGTCCATTGATTTGGCTGCAATGCTTGCGGTCGCACCCTTTGCGGCTATATAGTCCGAGATCTCATGTGTCAGAGTATACTGCGGATCTTTTTTGTCATTTGTGATTATAAGAAAGTTTTTCATGATTCTTCTTTTTCCACACTTGCGGCAGCTTTTTTTGCCAGTCTCTTTATGCTCTCGATTTCTGCTTCGTTGAGCGTATATTCATCGGTTTGAAGGATATCCTCTGCAGTCTTTTCATCAAGACCAAGAACTCTTTCATCCTGACTTTTATTTTTTCTAAGATATATGAGGTATTCGATATTTCCTTCTGGACCCTTTATCGGAGAATAGTCAAGTCTTAAGATATCAAAGCCGCTGATCAACGCAAATCTTACTATCTTTTCGATCACTTCGGCGTGAACAGACTCATCTCTTACAACGCCCTTTTTTCCGACCTTTTCTCTTCCCGCTTCAAACTGGGGCTTTATAAGCAGTACCATCCTGCCCTCATCCTTTAAAAGCGCTCTTGCCGGAAGCAGTATCTTTGTCAGTGATATAAAGCTCACATCACAGGAAGCGAAATCTATCTGCTCTCCTATATCCTCAGGCTTTATATATCTGAAGTTGGTCTTTTCCATGCAGATGACGCGTTCATCGTTTCTAAGCTTCCAGTCAAGCTGTCCGTGACCCACATCTATCGAATAGACCTTTACTGCACCGTTTTGCAGCATGCAGTCGGTAAATCCGCCAGTTGATGCTCCTATATCCATGCAGGTAAGACCTTCAAGTCCAAGATCGAATTCATTTACGGCCTTTTCAAGCTTTAAACCGCCTCTGCTGACATATTTAAGCTTGTTTCCTCTGACCTCGATATCGCATTTATCGTCAAATGTCGATCCGGCCTTGTCCTCTCTCTGTCCGTTTACAAAGACATCGCCCGACATGATGATGGTCTTAGCCTTTTCCCTGGATGTGGCAAGTCCTCTGTTTACTAGTAATACGTCCAAACGCTCTTTCATATCTTTTCTATCTTTTCGACAATGGAATCGGCATCGATACCGACTTCCTTATGAAGCAGGCTCACGTTTCCGTGCTCCACATATTCATCGGGTATGGCTATCTGAATAACCTTTACATCGGCCTTTGTTTCATTGAGATGCTCAAGGACCTTGTCACCGAGTCCGCCGTTAGCTACATTCTCCTCCATGGTGACTATGCATTCATAGTTATTTGCAAGCTCATCTATCATATCCGTATCTATGGGCTTAGCAAATCTTGCATTGACAACGGTCACATCTATGTTCTTTTCGTTTAGCTTTTCCCTAACCTCTATGGCAGTCTTTACCATGCTTCCGAGTGCAAAGAGTGCGACCTTTGCGTTTTCGCTCTTAAAGATCACTTCGCTCTTTCCCATCTCAACAGGCTGTCTGTATTCCTTAAGGCCGTCATATGCCTCGCCTCTGGGGTATCTGACAGCTATCGGAACATTGCTTGCCACAGCAAACTTCATCATATCGGAAAGCTCCCATTTGTTCTTAGGAGCCATCACGTGCATGTTCGGGATGCTCGATAAGAATGACAGATCGAATATTCCCTGATGGGTCTCTCCGTCGCTTCCAACCAGTCCGGCCCTGTCTATGGCAAATACGACAGGCAGGTTCTGTATGCAGACATCATGCAGTATCTGATCATAGGCTCTCTGAAGGAATGATGAATATACCGCAACGATGGGTATAAGTCCTCCGGCTGCAAGTCCCGCAGCAAATGTAACGGCATGCTGTTCTGCTATGCCCACATCAAAGAATCTGTCGGGATATACGTTATGAAATCTCTTTAAGCCGGTACCGTCAGGCATCGCAGCTGTTATCGCAACGACCTTTTCGTTACGTGCACCAAGCTTTACCATTACGGTAGAGAATACATCGGTATAATTTGCCTTGTCCTTTTTCTTCTTTGGAAGGCCTGTTTCTATGTCAAAAGGCTCGGCTCCGTGGAATCTCGCAGGATGGCGGATAGCAGGATCATAGCCTCTTCCTTTTTCGGTTATCACATGGACAAGAACGGCTGTCTCGCATCTTTTTGCCTCTTTCATTACTGTCATGAGGCCCTTTATGTCATGTCCGTCAACAGGTCCGAGATACTTTATTCCCATATCCTCAAAGAACATGCCAGGAACTACGAGCTGCTTGATGGAATTCTTTGTCTTTCTTACAAAGTCGATGATGGGCTGGCCGTACTTTTTATCAAGGAGCGGATAATAGATGCTGTCCTTTAAGTTCTGATAGTTTTCCCTTGTTCGTATGTTATTCAGATACTTGCTCACACCGCCGACATTTTCAGAGATGGACATGTTGTTGTCATTTAAAATGATGATGAAATTGGTATCCATCCTTGAAGCATTGTTCAATGCCTCATAGGCCATGCCGCCGGTTAATGATCCGTCACCGATAACCGATACGATGGTCTCATCGGTTCCCTGAATCTCTCTTGCCTTTACAAGGCCGAGTCCGGCTGATATGGATGTCGAGCTGTGACCCGTATCAAAGCAGTCGCAGTCGCTTTCCTTTCTCTTTGGAAAGCCGCTCATTCCGCCGAATTTGCGAAGGTTTTCAAATCCTTCCCTTCTTCCTGTAAGAAGCTTGTGGGTGTATGACTGATGTCCCACATCCCATATGATCTTGTCCTTTGGAAGATCGAGTGAAAGATGAAGAGCCATTGTAAGCTCGACCGCACCCAGGTTTGAACCCAGATGACCTCCGTTAACGGATATCTTTTCAATAAGAAACTGTCTTATCTCGGCTGCAAGTTCATCGTAGTCCTTGGGATCTATGTTCTTTATGTCATTTGGATTTTGTATGCTGTCAAGTAACATCTCTAATTTGTCCTATTCACCAGATATATCACGAGTTCCTCCAAAAACTCGTTGCCGTCACCCATATCCTTTAATATGTTGACAGCGCCCTTGCTGAGCATCTCAACATCAGCCTTGGCCTTTTCAAGACCGTTTATCGTTACATATGTGGTCTTGTTGTTCTTTTCATCTGAGCCTATTGGCTTTCCGAGCTGCTCGAAGGTTCCTTCCACGTCAAGGATGTCATCCTGGATCTGGAATGCGAGACCTATGTTGTGGCCTACTCTCTCTATCTTTGCAAGGTTTATCTCGTTGGCACCTGCAAGGACCGCACCTATCATGAGTGCGTTCTCAATTAATGCCGCAGTCTTGTGTTCATGTATGTATCTGATCAGTTTGTCAGTCACCTGATCAGCCTCAATGCCTTCCGCTTCTATATCGGCGCACTGTCCGCCGATCATTCCGTAGATCCCGCTCTTTCCCGCAAGTATGCTTATTGCTCTTGCGATCGTCATTGCAGAATAATCAGCATTTGTTATGACGTTTAGCTTGTCAAAAGCCTTGCAGGCTGTCTCAAACGCATAGTTTAAGAGACCGTCTCCGGCAAGTACTCCCATTGCCTCTCCGTATACGGCATGAGTTGTTTTTCTTCCTCTCCTGTACTCGTCATTGTCCATGCAGGGAAGATCGTCATGCACGAGAGAATATGTATGTATCATCTCGATGGCTGCCATGAAAGGCTCGATGATATCATCCTCTCCGCCAAAGAGTCTGTATGCCTCAAACATTAAAAGGGGTCTTATCCTCTTTCCGCCGCTTTTTATGCTGTAGTTCATGGCTTCTATGACGGTCTTTGCGTATCCCTTCTCCTCGGGAAGATACTTTTCGATAACGCTTTCGATATATTTTACCTTGATCTCGAGTTCTTCGTTAAATGTCATCTACTCCACCTCATCCAACGGTTCAATGCTGCCGTCGTCCATCAGCTTAACAACTTCCTTCTCAACCATATCTATGCTCTCATTGCACTGCTTTACAAGCTCTATGCCTTCCTTGAAAGCCTCAAAGGACTGTTCAAGAGTCAGCTCGCCCGTTTCCATCCTGTTTACGCATTCCTCAAGCGATGAAAGCATTTCTTCAAGTGATCTCTTTTCTTCAGCCATTTAGTTTATCTTCTCCTCTTTGTCTGTCACGATCCCGTTTATCACGCCGTCAGTGACATATATGGAAAATGCATCGTTTACGTTTACTTTACTTATGCTGTTAATGTTCTTTCCGTTTTTGTCAACGGTGTACGAATATCCCTGTCTGAGCTTTTCAAGAGGCGATACACCGTTTAGTCTCTCGCTTTTTATTCCCAGTTCGTATCTTTTCTTAGAAAGGATGTCTGTCATTATCTTCTTAAGATGCTCTTCATCCTGGATAAGACGAAAACGTCTGTCAGCGATCTGTCTCTGGGGACTTAGTCTTATGAGATTGCTCTTTTTAAGCTCGAGTCTGTTTTTGTTTGTTTCGATATTTGCGGATATATTCCGATACAGATCCTGTCTGTAGGATTCTATTGTATCTATCAGATTCTTTATCTGACAGACTCCGATCTGAGCTGCGGCTGAAGGAGTCTCTGCCCTTACATCCGCCACAAAATCCGCTATGGTGGTATCGGTCTCATGTCCCACAGCAGATATGATAGGAACATCGCAGTCAAATATGGCCTGTGCGACTGCCTCCTCGTTAAAGGCCCACAGATCCTCGAGGGATCCTCCGCCTCTTCCGACGATCATCGCATCTACGCCTATCATCTCAAGCATCTTTATGCCCTTTACGATGCTGTTGACGGCTCCCTCGCCCTGAACAAGTGCCGGGTAGAGTATTATCTCGATATAGGGGTTTCTTGATTTTGCGATGCTGATTATATCTCTTATGGCCGCTCCGTTTGGTGCGGTGACTACTCCGAGTCTTTTTACAAAGGCAGGTATGGGCTTTTTATACTCGGGTGCAAACATCCCTCTTTCTTCGAGCTCTCTTTTTAGCTGCTCGAACTTTTCATAAAGCTGCCCTATCCCGTCCTGTGTTATCTGTCTGGCATACAGCTGGTATTTGCCGTCTCTTTCATAGATGTCAACATTGCCGGTAACTATTACCTGCATGCCTTCTTTTAAAGGAAAAGATAAGCCCTTCGTCCTGTTGCCTGCAAACATAACACAGGCAAGCACGCTTGACTTATCCTTCAGTGTAAAATATATATGTCCGGACGGATGATACTTGCAGTTGCTGATCTCGCCCTTTACCGATACAGCATTCAGCAGATAATCCTGCGAAAACATATTTTTGATATATGAATTGATCTGTGCAACCGTATATGCTTTCTGCAAAATCCATCACCTTATCCTAGTATGCTTTATTCAGCGAATTTGGCGAGCACCGCGTTGACAAATCCGTGTGACTTGTCCTGGCCGAACTTCTTTGCAAGCTCAACCGCTTCATTGATGGCAACGCTTTCAGGTACATCGTCATCATACATTATCTCGTATACTCCGAGTCGTATGATGGTGAGCTCCACTTTGCCCATCCTGTCAGAATCCCATCCCTTGGCCTTTTCATTGATCAGTCTGTCAATGTCCTCTATCCTTGAATGTATCTGATCGTACTTGTCCTGGATGTATTTCTCATCCTCCTTAGAGAACTCATCGTCGGGACTGTCAAAAAACAGTTCGCACTGAGTCGCCATCTCCTCGTCTGAGTTGAATTCTATCCTGAACAGTAACTTGAAAATCTGTTCTCTAAGTTCTCTTCTGCTCATCAAACGGTCAATCCTTCTGCATTTCAACACCGGTTATGCGCACATTTACTCCCTTGACCTTAAGGCCGGTCATGTTTTCAACCGTGTTCTTTATCTTTTCCTGAACCTTTGCACAAGTAGCCGGGATGTTGTATCCGTAGCCGACGGTAAGGCTTACTTCAACATCTATCCTGTCTTCGACGATGTTTACCTTAACGCCCTTTGTTATATTCTTTATGCCGACCTTGTTCATCAGCTCGTTTGTTATGTTGTCGCCGAGTGCTGCGATGCCTTCGACTTCCGTTGCGGCGATGCCTACGATGACAGCGATGACATCATCGGCTATCTGAACGGTGCCTATACCCTGATCGTGTGTTAAAGCGTTTTGATTTACTTCCTTTTCCATGGCATTAAATCCTTTCAGTCAAACCCTAAGCAAGGTTAATTATATCATATATCACAGCCAGAAACAAAGTGTTCTTTGCTCCTCATCCTCGACATATGAAATAGTCGAGGCATCCTCTCCGAGCATGTCAAATATACCGTTATTGCTTATCAGTTCACGTCTTATCCTGTCGTATACCTCGAGGTTTGCGCATTTGAATGAAACTGTCTGTCTTCCCTCGCTGTAGGCTCTTTCAAATACGCTCTTTATGGCATCGTAGTCATAGTCCATAAAAAGCAGTCCTTCACGTACATAGTAGTTGTTTTCCGTTGAGGAACATAATGGCAGGTTGTTTTCAAGCGCGATCGAGTGAGTCCTTTTTATCTCTTCTGTCGTTACAAGCAGGTAGTCATAGTTCATTCCGGCCACCTGTTCGCCGCTGAAGCCGTTTTTCATGTAGGAAGCATCTCCCCAGGTGCAGTCCACGTAGTAGTAGCCGTCTGTCAGATGCACAAGGTTCCATGCGTGGTTTTCGCCCGAAACAAGGGAATTTCCTTCAACAATGGTCGTATCAATGCCCGCCTTGTTTAAGAGATACTGATATGCTCTAGAATAACCCGCGCATACGGATTCATGGTTGTAGAATACCGATGTCATTGACTGGTTATCCGGTGCATCGAGGCGATAGTCCGTGTTTTCTATTATCCATTCGTATATGATCTTTGCCTTTGTATAGTCATCTGCTCCCGCAGGTATGAGCGAGAGTATCTGGTCTGACAGATCGTCTATGTAGGCAAGCTGGTTTCTTATGGCAGCCTTTGAATCTGAATAGGTAACGGCAAGTACTGTCTTTACGATCTGGCCTCCCATGGTGTAGTGGGTATATCCGAGATCTGTCGCATAGAAGAATTCGGGATGGTCCATCCTTATATAGTTTGCCACCCTGTTCATGGCTTCCTCATCGACCGTAGGGATCGCATTGCCGCTCTCGATGTTTTCAAAGGCATGATACATGGCCCTGTAGACATTCTTTTCCTGGTCGCTTAGAAGATCGAAATAATACTCATAGCCTCTGGATGCATCCTCCTCGGTGTAGTCTTCGATCACTTCCTCGACTTCGGGTTCTTCAGGAATATCACCCGTTATTTCTGTTTCCTTCACTTCGATCTTTGAATCTCCGAAGTGATCCTGGCCCTTGTCGGTGGTGTTTTCGCTGACTACAGGTTCATACTCGTATGCTTCGTCCAAAACAGGCTCATAGTCGCTGTGGATGAAGTGGCGCATGATGACCTGTCCGTCACACTGAGTGATGTCATATGAAATTATCAGACCGAAGATCAGTACTGAAAATGCTAATATAACCAGTGCTCTTTTCACGCTAACTCCTTTAGGCTGTTCCGAATTCGGATAATTCCAGCCCCTTGTTTCTGTCAAGTGTCATTCCAACGCTCCATTCATTTATGAATAAGAGCAGAGGTCTGTCCTTAAGATCCTTTATCTTTTTCATATCGCTTGTTCCGACGATCTTGTCAAGCTCTGTCTCGGATGAGACTATCCACCTGATATGCTCGTACGGAAGCGGTTCAAGCTTTATATCAACGTTGTATTCGTTCTCGAGTCTGTACTTTAATACCTCAAACTGCAGCACGCCTACAACGCCCACGATGATCTCCTCCATTCCGGTGTTATACTCCTGGAATATCTGTATCGCACCTTCCTGTGCTATCTGGGTGATGCCCTTAACAAACTGCTTTCTCTTCATCGTGTCTATCTGACGGACCCTTGCGAAATGCTCGGGTGCAAATGTCGGTATTCCCTCGTATTTGATATCGGCCTTGGGAACACACAGCGTATCGCCTATGGAAAAGATACCGGGATCGAATACGCCTATGATATCTCCGCCGTAAGCTTCATCGAGTATCTTTCTTTCATCAGCCATTATCTGCTGGGGACGTGAAAGACGCATCACCTTTCCCGACTGTACATGCTTTACGTCCATATCGGCGCTGTATTTTCCGGAACATATCCTCATGAATGCGATCCTGTCTCTGTGGGCCTTGTTCATGTTTGCCTGTATCTTGAATACAAAGGCAGAAAACTCGTTGTCCACGGGATCAATTAAGCTTCCCTGAGACATCCTTGCAAGAGGAGTAGTCGTCATCTGAAGGAAGTACTGTAAGAATATCTCGACACCGAAATTGGTCAGAGCCGATCCGAAGAATACCGGTGTGAGCTTTCCTCTTCTTATCTCATCTATGTCATACTCGGCGCTTGCTCCGTCAAGAAGCTCTATCTCGTCAAATAGCACCTGTTTTCTTTCTGTTCCTACAGCTGCTTCCACAGCTACTTCATCACTTATCGGGATTACAGTGGTCTCGCCTTCCTTTGTACCCTTTTCCGTATCGGAGTATGTGATGACTGTCTGCTTGTGTCTGTCATATACACCCTTGAAGGACTTTCCGCAGCCAATGGGCCAGTTAACGGGGCATGTCGCGATACCCAGCTCCTTTTCGATCTCATCTAAAAGCTCAAACGTATCGTTGGCATCCCTGTCCATCTTGTTGATGAATGTGAATATCGGTATGCCTCTCATGCCGCAGACCTTGAAAAGCTTTCTTGTCTGGGGCTCGACACCCTTTGCTCCGTCTATTACCATGACCGCGCTGTCTGCAGCCATCAGTGTTCTGTATGTATCCTCGGAGAAGTCCTGGTGACCCGGAGTATCAAGGATATTTATGCAATAACCGCCGTAATTAAACTGCAGAACCGAACTGGTAACGGAGATACCTCTTTCCTTTTCTATCTCCATCCAGTCGCTGACGGCATGTCTGGCGGTGGCCTTTCCCTTTACGGATCCTGCGAGATTTATGGCTCCTCCGTAGAGAAGGAATTTCTCTGTAAGAGTCGTCTTACCTGCATCGGGATGCGAGATAATGGCAAAGGTCCGTCTTTTGTTTATCTCTTCAGCAATGTTGCTCATTAATCTACCTTTCGTAAAAACAGGGTTGGACCGTATGACCCAACCCCGCCAAATTAATCAAATTTTGATTTAATTATGCCTGTGCTACATCCTTCATTGAGAAGCTCATTCTGCCCATCTTGTCCTTGCCGAGACATACAACGGTAACCTTATCGCCAAGTGTAAGAACATCCTCAACGCGGTTGATACGCTCTTTAGATATCTTAGAGATATGAACCATGCCTTCCTTGCCGGGAGCGAACTCAACGAATGCACCGAACTCCTTGATGCTGACTACAACACCCTTGAATACCTGTCCGGCCTCAAAGTCTGTTGTGATGATCTTGATCATCTCTACAGCCTTGTCCATCATTGCAGCATCTGTTCCGCATACTGAAACCTTGCCGTCATCAGTGATATCGATCTTAACGTCTGTACGTGCGATGATCTCGTTGATCGTCTTGCCTCTCTGGCCGACAACCTCACCGATCTTCTCGGGATCGATCTGAAGAGATATGATCTTGGGAGCATACTCGTTAACTGTCGGTCTGGGAGCAGCTATAGCGGGCTTCATGCAGTTATCCATGATGTAGAGTCTTGCTTCACGGCATCTTGCGATAGCGCCTTCAACGATAGGTCTTGTAAGACCGTGGATCTTGATATCCATCTGGATTGCTGTGATACCCTCTGTTGTACCTGTTACCTTGAAGTCCATGTCTCCGAAGAAGTCCTCAAGACCCTGGATATCTGTAAGAAGTACGAAATCGTCATCTGTATCGCCTGTAACAAGACCGCAGCTGATACCTGCTACCATCTTCTTTATCGGTACGCCTGCAGCCATGAGTGACATGCAGCTTGCGCATGTTGAAGCCATTGATGTAGAACCGTTTGACTCGAATGTCTCAGATACGGTTCTGATCGCGTAAGGGAATTCCTCCTCTGAAGGAAGAACTGCGATAAGTGCACGCTCTGCTAAAGCACCGTGACCGATCTCACGACGTCCGGGTCCGCGGCTGACCTTTGTCTCACCTACAGAATATGCAGGGAAGTTGTACTGGTGCATATATCTCTTTGCTGTCTCGTTTGAATCAAGACCGTCGATCTTCTGCATCTCTGAAAGAGGTGCGAGAGTAGTTACGTTACAGATCTGTGTCTGTCCACGTGTGAACATTGCAGAACCGTGAACTCTCGGGATAAGATCAACTTCTGCTGCAAGAGGACGGATCTGTGTGATCTCACGTCCGTCGGGACGCTTGTGATCCTTTAAGATCATCTTTCTTACAGTCTTCTTCTGATACTGGTAAACTGCCTCGTCAAGAAGTGCAAGCCACTCTTCGTTCTCGGCAAATGCCTCTGTGAGCTTCTCCTTGATCTGGCGGATATTTTCTTCTCTGACCTGCTTTACATCTGTAAATACGGCTTCTTCCATCTGCTCGGGAGTTACGATCTCCTTCATTGCAGCAAAGAGCTCTTCAGGTATAGCACAGCTTGTGTACTCGTGCTTTGTCTTTCCTACTTCGGCAACCATCTGGTTGATGAACTTGATGATCTCCTGGTTAACTGCATGAGCCATGTAGATAGCCTCGATCATCTTCTCTTCAGGGATCTCGTTAGCACCGGCCTCGATCATGATAACCTTCTCGCTTGTTGAAGCAACTGTAAGGTTAAGATCTCCGCTCTTCCACTGCTCCTGGTTGGGGTTGATGATGAACTGTCCGTCTACCATACCAACCTGGGTTGTTGCACACGGTCCGTCAAAAGGTATGTCTGAGATCGATGTTGCGATAGCTGCACCGAGCATTGCTACAAGCTCGGGTCTGCACTCGGGATCAACGCTCATTACCATGTTGTTGAGTGTTACGTCATTACGGTAATCCTTGGGAAAGAGAGGTCTCATGGGACGATCGATAACACGGCTTGTAAGAATTGCGTTCTCGCTTGCCTTTCCTTCTCTCTTGTTGAATCCTCCGGGGATCTTTCCTACGGCATACATCTTCTCTTCATACTCTACTGAAAGAGGGAAGAAATCGATTCCGTCTCTGGGCTTCTCGCTTGCTGTAGCAGTTGAGAGGACGGTTGTGTCGCCATAGTGCATGAATGCGCATCCGTTTGCCTGTGCGCCTACTCTGCCTATATCTACGCTGAGTGTACGTCCGGCAAGTTCCATACTGAATGTCTTGTACATAATCTTCTCCTTTTCTGCCATTTAGGCTTATGCAGGTAGAAGACACCGAAACTACTGATCAAGCCACGTTGATACATGATCTGATCAGTGGTCTCGGGGGATAATCTTCTACCTTGGTTTTACTGATCACTATAACAAAAAGAAGGCGGAATCACAGCCGCCTTCTTAAGTTAAACTATTTTCTGATACCAAGCTTCTCAATGAGGGCTCTGTAACCGTCAAGGTCTGTCTTCTGAAGATAATTGAGCAGTCCACGTCTCTGACCGATCATCTTGTACATACCGCGTCTGCTGTGATGGTCCTTGGGATTCTCCTTTAAGTGCTCGGTAAGTTCAGCGATACGTGCTGAAAGAACAGCGATCTGAACTTCGGGTGAACCTGTGTCACCGGGTTTTCTGCCATACTCGTTGATGATAGCAGTCTTTTTCTCTTTTGAAATCATGATTTTTCTCCTTTTAAATCTCTTTAAATATTCACGTAATGCCAAGATCCGGCTGGAGTTTCCTAGATCCGAGCATACGCACGCAACACTGCAATTATATCATAGCAATCACTAAGTGTAAACAAGTTTTTCTAGTAGTCTTCCTCCATCCTGCTCTCTATTCCCGCAAGAGTGAATTCCGACCAGCTGTACTGGCTCATATATTCGCCTGAAAATGAATTTATCGCAGCAACATCGCCGTCTATCCATCTGTAGTAGTCACAGTCAAAGGCTTCGGGTACGATCGCTATCATTCCCTTCTTCTTTAAGATGACGCTGTCAAGATCCGCTTCCTTGAATACGCCACGCATGTCACCGACCAGGTTTCTTAGATAGTTTTCAAGGGAAGGCGTTACTTCCTTATCTTCCCACAGTGTCCCGAGTATCTCGCCGTTTGTTACATATGCTCCTCTTCTGTCTATAAGGTAGGCGATAAGCTCCTTGGTCTTGATATATCTGAAGGTGCAGGGCATGTTGTCGATATATACTTCGAAGTTTCCAAAGCACTGTGCACGAAGTCTCTTTCTTGATTCTGTCTGAACAGGTCTTCTTAGATCCTCAAGCTCTCTTCTTACATCGTCTTCGCTCGCAGGCTTCATGAGATAACCAGATGCATGCATCTTCATCGCCTGCATAGAGTATTCGGAATATGCCGTGAGAAAGACTATGTTTATGCCGGGCTTGATGACCTTCATGCGCTTGGCCAGCTCTATCCCGTCCATTCCTCTCATGTGTATGTCAAGGAATGCCACATCGACCTCCTCGTTCTTTACATACTCAAGAGCCTCGTCGCAGTCGGTAAATCCCTCTACGGAGTCTATCTCATGCATTGCCTTTAACATGTCGACAAAATCTTCCAGTATGATCTTTTCGTCATCAACCGATATTACTCTCATATACCCCTCCTGGCATCTTTGCTTTCGGAATGATAATGGTAACGGTGGTTCCGTTGCCTACCCTGCTTCCTATGTTCATTGTTCCCTGGCACAGAGCCACTACTCTCTGTCTGGTGTTGTCGACACCGACGTGGCTTCTTCCCTCTTCAAGAGGCTTGCTCGTATCAAAGCCGACACCGTTATCCGTAACCTTTATCTCGTAGCAGTTTTGTGTCTCTATCGTTGATATCTCGATCTTTCCGCCTTCCTTTTTAGGCATGAGTCCGTGCTTCACGGCATTTTCGACTATTGTCTGAAGCATCAGAGGCGGACATTCAAAATTCGTTGTCTTTATATCAAACTCGATATCAAGAAGCTCTCCGAATCTCAGCTTCTCGATGTAAAGATAGCTCTTTACGTGATCGAGTTCCTTTTCAAAAGGTATGCATCCCTCTTCTGTGAGCGAATCCATGTTTGCCCGCAAAAACTTTGCAAAGTAATCGAGGGCGTTTCTTGCTTCCTTCGGGTCTTTGGTGCAAAGCGCCCTTATGGTGCCTATCGCATTGTAGAGGAAGTGCGGCTGGATCTGACCGAGCATCAGCTTGATCTTGTTCTGTACCAGCTCGTTTTCAAGTTCCTGGGCTCTTTTGGCCTTCTGATAGTTTTCAACGTTGCTCGAAACGAGCAGATAGTACTGGGCTACCGAGAATACCAAAAGACACACTTCTATGACTCTTACGATATATGCTCCCGTAATGACAAAATATATGATCTCTATGATGAATCCCGATACCAAAAGGATGAGTGTGTCAAACGCTATCCTGCTGTGGATCGGGATGACGAGTCCTTCCTTGTAGACATCCCTCAGTCCTATAAAGAGCATCACAAGAACCGCTATCACGAATGACATGAACATCCAGTCAAACTCAGTCAGGTTATCCTTTAATGCAAACCTTACCATATATATGGCAGTAAACGTTACCATCGTTACTATGATGGTATTCATTCGTCTCTGTGATTCCTCGATCGCCACGTATCTTTTCATGTAGCTTACCATGAAGATAACAAGCATCGCCTGAGTCAGAAAGTTCAGGAAATTCAAAAAATATATATTTCTTAAAAACAGTGTGATGTAGTTGTAATCCAGATAGCAGGTAAGTCCGCCCGATATCATCAGTATGCCGCAGCTTCTCAGACCCACAGAGTTGTAGTCCCTGACTCCCCTGAAGCATGCCCAGTAGATAAGGATGCTTATTCCCATGATGGTTATCGCGGGGCATACGAGCATATGCAGCATGTAATGACTAAGCATCTCACGTATCAGCTCATATCGGTCAGCCTGATACATCCTCTGCAGAAACTGTCTGAAATGTACGTTGTAGATATAGCTCTTGTCTGTAGAAAGCTCTATCTTTATATCATCGGTTGCCTTTACATTTACAGGTTCGAAATAGGCCCAGGTATCCTCACTGATATTCGTCTGATCAAAAACGATCTTTCCGTTTACGTATATCCTGACCTTCAAGCCCTGAATGAACATATATACAGGTCTCTTGTCGACAAGATCCTTGTTAAAGTGACCGAGTATTACTATGTCGTCATACTTTGAAGGCAGCACTAACGACTTTGGATTAAGCGTATAGTAGGTGTGTCCGCCGTCGTAGGTATATGAGCCTTCTATCTCAAGATTGTTGCAGTGAAACTCAAAGCCTCTTGTTTTGCCCTTATACAGAACAATACCGGTAACGATGATGAGTACCACCGTAAATGAGAAGAAAAAGATATTTAAAAATCTTTTGTCAAAATTCAACTTAATCATTTATAAACTGTCTGATGCTGTGTATTGTCCTGTATCCGACAGGAGATATCTTTATACCCTGCTTGGGGTTGGATGCATGTATTACCTGTCCGTTTCCGATATAGATGCCCACGTGGTTGACGGTTCCGCCCTTTGCATAGAATACAAGATCACCGGCTTTTGCATCTGCAAGGCTTACCTTTGTACCCATCTTTGACTGCGATACCGAAGAATGAGGCAGGCTTATGCCGTACTTCTTGTAGACCATCATCGTAAATCCTGAGCAGTCGGTTCCCTTTGTAAGGCTGGCTCCTCCCCAGACATACTTGTTGCCCAAGAATTCCTTTGCATACTGGCAAATATCGACTCTTACATCACTGACGCCTTCGCCGTACAAAAGCTCCGTCATGGTTATGGCTGTATCAAGCTCTTCCTCGACCACTGCATAGTCTGCGCTTATATAGGCTTCCTCGTCATCGAGAGATACCTTTATCCAGCCTTCGAGCTCCTCAAGAACTTCGAGTCTTTCGCCCTCTCCCATGGTCGTTATTATCTCGCTGTCAGTGTTGGGCTCGCTTCTGACTCTCAAGCCCCCTTCAGTAGCCTTGGCTGTTTTTGTAACGACTTCGTTTGCTCGAAGGATCGCCTTTGCACCGGTCAAGAGATAATCCGAATGCACGTAGCCTTCGACCGTTCCCGAAACGATATGAAACCATTCGCCGTCGGCTTCTATTATCTCGCAGCCGTTGTTGTTTGACATCTTTCCGACAAGCTTTGACTCGGTAGAGGGTGCCTCACGCACGTTAAGATGATTCTCCACGTTAGAAACGCCGAGATTTGAATATCCAAATGAAAGAGAAGTATCACCCGCTGCATCGAGGTACTCCTCCTCTGTCTTAATCGTATCTAGGATGGTTCCGATACCCGCAGAATTTACGTTATCGGCCATCTTTAGTCCCGTCGCATGTGAATCAAACGAAAATAACATGACAGCGATAAGACATATAAGAATTGTTCCTAAAAAATTTCTCACGTTAACCTTCTTGTTCGCTTTCCGAGATAGAGAACGCGATGTTTACCGCGTGGTCCGCTATCCTCTCCAATCCTGACAGGATATCCGAGTAGATCATGCCGGCATCGGGAGTACACTCGTTTTTCTTGAGTCTCTCGACATGAGCCTGCTGAAGCTCTCTTTCCATTTCATCTATCCTGTCTTCCAGATCGATTATATCCTGCATATGCTCTTCCTTTCCGTGAGCAAACATCTCAACGGAATAGCGATAGCAGTCATTGACCATATCGAGCATTCTGCCCATCTCGCCCATTGCTTCTCTTGAGAACTCGATGTTCTGTTCCTTTCTCTGAACAGCTGCATCGGCTATGTTCTCGGCATGGTCACCGACCCTTTCTATATCATTGGCCACATGGAACAGAGCACCGATGCTCTTTAAGTCTTCGATGGGAAGGGTGGTCTGGTTTATCTTGACCATGTAGCCCGTTATTGCCTTGTTAAGGAAGTTGATGTTCTTCTCGACCTCGTATACCTCGTCGATATCCTCCTGGTCGAGTGTGATCAGGGCGTTCATGGCCCTGTTGAGATTCTCTCCGGCAAGATCAGCCATACGTTCAAGCTCGTTAACGACTTCAACGACAGCGGTGGCCGGATTGAATACGACTTTGTTTCCGATATATTTAAGCGTGTAGCTCTCTCTGTAGCCTACCTTTACATCCTCGCCCGGTACGAGCGCATAGGTCATCTTTACTATGAGGTTTGACAGAGGCGAGAGCATGAGAACCTGCACGATCTTTATGATCGTATGAGAGTTAGCGACAAATCTTCCGTTGTCGCCTGAGATTCCGGATACGGCATTTACGAACCAGTCGCCTATGAACAGGAATGCCACAAAGAAGATAACGGTTCCGATCACGTTAAAGAGCAGATGAATAAGAGCCGCTCTCTTTGCGTTCTTTTTACCTGAAAGAGATGCTATCATAGCGGATGAACATGCACCGATGTTACATCCGAGTATTACGAACAGACATATCTTAAGATCCAGGAGTCCCTGGTTAGCCATTAAGAGGATGATGCTGACTGTTACGGATGAACTTTGAATAACACTTGTTACTACTGTACCGAGAAGTACTGCAAGGAAAGGATTGTTCATTCCTGCGAGTGCATCAACGACTGACTGAGATTCCTTTAATCCCGCCATGGAGCCGCTCATAAGTGAAAGACCCATGAAGAGTATTCCGAATCCGAGGACGATATCTCCTACCTTCTTTATCGTCTCGTTTTTCATGAACATTACGGCAAGCACTCCGGCAAGTACAAACAGCGGAGCCACCTTTGAAAGATTGAACGAAACGAGCTGTGAGGTGATCGTTGTACCGATGTTGGCACCAAAGATTACTCCCGCAGCCTGTGAAAGCTCCATCAGCCCCGCGTTAACAAAGCTGACAACCATCACGGTACATGCACTCGATGACTGTATGATACCGGTAAATATGACACCGACGATCGTACCCATGAGCTTGTTTTTCGTGAACATGGCGAGAATGCTTCTTAACTTGGCACCAGCGGCCTTTTCAATGCTCTCGCTCATTAAGGACATGCCGAAAAGGAAAAGGCCCAGTCCTCCGGCCAGTTCCAGTAAAATAGTAGAATTCATCTTATCCTCTTATGTATGAAAATTTTACGCATACATATTAATTTTGACTTATTTTGTCTGTATCGTCAAGTCTTATAGAAACATCTTAAACGGCACATGGCAGGCCTTAGCCCTGTCAAATGTATAAACCGCAGCGAATCTTCTGTTTTCAAGATATATCCTTAAAAACTCATCTTTTCTGTTAAGATCTATCATGTTTCCGTTTAAAACGCGCTTTTCATTCTCACCCGTAACTGTCACTGCTTCATAACATTCAAACACTTTGTCTACAGGAGTTACTATCTTTTCAAGCTCTCCTTCTTTTGCCATCTCTTCTATCTGAGAGAGCTTATATGCTTCTTCAATAATGAAGTTTCCCGATCTAGTCCTGATAAGCTTAGTCATCACGGCGCCGCATCCGAGCTTTTCGCCTATATCGTTGCACAGTGTCCTTATGTATGTGCCCTTGGAGCATGTGACTCTTATCCTTGCACTTATATCATCAATATCAAGTATGTCTATATCACTGATCTCAATGTCTCTGGGCTTTCTTTCTACCTCTATGCCCGCTCTTGCCATGTCGCAGAGTTTCCTTCCGTCCACCTTGAGAGCGGAATACATGGGAGGGATCTGTTTTATTCTGCCTTTAAATGAAAGGATCGCATCCCGAAACTCGTCTGTAGTTATGTTAACCTCGTTTGTCTTTAATACAGTTCCGGATATATCCTGGGTATCGGTAACTATCCCCAGTTTCATATCGGCGATATACTCCTTGGTCTTGTCGGTAAGCATATCGACAAGCTTTGTTGCAGACCCGATGCACACGGGAAGAACACCGGTCGCATCGGGATCTAGCGTCCCGGTATGGCCGATCTTTCTTATCTTTGTGATGCCTCTTAGCTTCGCAACGACATCGAAGGAGGTGTAACCCTCCTCCTTGTAAACATTTATTATTCCGTTAATCATTTTCCTTATACTGCTTTTCGATCTGCTTTGACAGGTTGTTGACCGCATCGTGGAAGGTACCCTCGAGTACGCATCCGGCAGCCCTTACATGTCCGCCTCCGCCAAAGTAAGTGGCGATGACGGAACAGTCTATCACTCCGTTTGATCTTAAGCTGACCTTGTATTTGAGAGGTTCAGTCTCATACATGAATACCGCACAGTCAACGCCCTTAGTGTATCTTAGCTGGTTGACTATACCGTCCATGTCCTTGCTCGTAACTCCGTAAAAATGCATGGTCTTCTGATCAAGATGACCGACTATGCATCTCTTGTCAAGGAAGAGAACGCTCTCAAGTATGGTCCTTCCCATTATCTGGTTCTGGACATATGTCTTCTGATAGAATGTCTCTTCAATGAGCTTTGGAAAATCAAATCCGTATTCTATCAGCTTTGCTGCTATCTTTAAGGTCTTTGGCGACACATTTGAATACTGGAAAACTCCGGTATCATGAACTATGCCAAGATATACGGCCTTTGCGATATCCGTATCGATCTTTGTTTCATCCATGCAGTCAAATACGAGCTCGCTCGCACTGCTGGCTGTAGGCACGATGTAGTTTATATCACCGTCGCCCGTATTTGTTATGTGATGATCGATGTTAATGCGCTTTTTTGCTCCTTCAAAAGCAGGAAGCGCATCACCGAGTCTTTCCGCATTGCAGTCAATGCACATGAAGATGTCATGCGCATGCTTTAGTCCGTCAGGCTTTTTTATCCTGTCAGTACCTTCAATGCAGTTAAAGACAGGTGAAAAGTCATCCAGATATACGTATATCTTTTTGTCGGGACAGTTCTTTATAAGATACAGATACATTGCCATGCAGGCGCCTATGCAGTCGCCGTCGGGCCTTATGTGTCCGGCTATCCCTATACTTTCTGCCGACTCAACCTCTTTTAAAATATCAATCATTGTCTGCTTTTTTCCTCATCGGCGCGAATGACCTCGTCTATCTTTTTAGACATGTCTACGCCATAAGCTATGGACTGATCAAGATAAAAGTGAATATCCGGAGTATTTCTTAAGTTAAGCTCTCTTGCAAGCCTGTTTCTTATAAAGCCGGCAGCGCTCTTTAATCCCTCGAGCGCCTCGGCTGCCTTTTCATCGTCACCAAGGACTGAAACATAGGCCTTGCAGTTTTTAAGATCGGGAGCTACCTCGACACTTACGATCGAAGTAAACTCGGGGATCCTCGGATCCTTGATCTCGCCTCTTATGACTTCTGCTAAGATCTTTTGGACTTCACCGTTTATCCTGGTATTTTTAATGCTGTTCTTTCTCATTTATCTTGGTACCTCTACCATTATATAAGCCTCTACGATATCAAGCTCCTGCATTGCATCGAACTTCTCGAATACGAGACCGCATTCGTAACCTGCCTTGACTTCCTTGACATCATCCTTGAATCTCTTAAGGGAAGCAAGCTCGCCTTCGTAGATCTGCTCGCCTTCTCTGCTGATACGTATCTTGCAGCCTCTCTGGAAGATACCGTCAAGAACATATGAACCTGCGATGTTTCCGACTGCAGACGCCTTGAAGATCTGGCGAACCTCTGCATGACCGATGACTTTTTCTTCAAAGATCGGATCGAGCATTCCCTTCATTGCAGCTTCAACATCATCTATTGCCTGGTAGATAACCTTGTAGAGTCTTACATCAACGCCTTCTCTCTCGGCTGTTTCCTTTGCATTTGCATCAACACGAACATTGAATCCGATGATGATAGCGTTACTTGCTGCAGCAAGGCTTACATCAGACTCGTTTACTGCACCTACGCCGCCGTGGATGCACTTAACGACAACTTCGTCGTTGCTCAGCTTGATAAGTGACTGCTTAACGGCCTCGACACTACCCTGAACGTCAGCCTTGACGATAAGGTTAAGCTCCTTAAGGTTGCCTTCCTTGATCTGGCTGAATACGTCATCAAGGCTCATCTTTGACTTGGTCTCTTCAAGCTTCTTTACCTTGTTCTGTGCCTTGTATGTATCTGCAAAGCTCTTTGCTGTCTTATCAGAATCGTGAGCGATGAATACCTCGCCTGCCTCGGGAACATCGTTAAGACCAAGGATCTCAACAGGTGTTGAAGGACCAGCCTCCTTTACACGTCTTCCCTTGTCATCAATCATTGCCCTAACCTTACCGTAGCATGCTCCGGCTGATACGAAGTCGCCTACCTTTAATGTACCCTTCTGCATAAGGATGGTCGCAACAGGACCTCTTCCCTTGTCAAGCTCTGCCTCTATTACAAGACCTCTTGCCTTTCTCTTCGGGTTAGCCTTAAGCTCAAGGATATCCGCTGTAAGAAGAACCATGTCGAGAAGTTCCTTGATGCCTTCGCCTGTCTTTGCACTTACGGGAGCAAATACCGTGCTTCCGCCCCAGTCTTCGGGGATGAGCTCGTACTCCGCAAGTTCCTGCTTAACCCTGTTAAGGTCGGCATTGGGCTTGTCTATCTTGTTAACGGCAACGATGATCTCGATGCCTGCAGCCTTTGCATGGTTTATGGCTTCAACAGTCTGAGGCATAACACCGTCGTCTGCTGCTACAACAAGGATCGCGATATCCGTAGCATTTGCACCTCTCATTCGCATAGCGGTGAATGCTTCATGTCCGGGTGTATCAAGGAAGGTGATCTTTCTTCCGCCCGCTTCAACCATGTATGCACCGATATGCTGAGTGATTCCGCCTGCTTCCTTGTCTGTTACGTTTGTCTTACGTATAGCATCAAGGAGTGATGTCTTACCATGGTCAACGTGACCCATTACACAGATAACGGGTGCTCTTTCAACCATGTTTTCAGCCTTTTCCTCATCCTCTTTTAAAAGTTCCTCGATAACATCGACCTTGACTTCCTGTTCGCACATGATGTCGTAATCGATAGCTATGTTTTCAGCTTCCTCGTATGAGATCTCCTGGTTAACTGTGACCATCTGACCCTGAAGGAAGAGCTTCTTTACGATAACGGAAGGCTGCATCTTCATCTTTTCAGCGAGTTCCTTGATGGTTATAACCTCGGGAAGAGTGATGACCTTGATCTCCTCAACTACCTCTTCCTTCTTCTCGGGCTTGATGAATCTGCCGGCTTTGTTCTTGTTCTTTACTTCTTCCTCTTCGTAGATCGCATCCTTCTTGGATCTCTTGTCCTTGCCCATCTGGTTGCCGCGTCTGTTATCCTGCGGCTTTCCTGAGCCGCCCGGTGCGTCCATGAATGCACCCGGCTTGTTATCTCTGAATCTATCTGACGGCCTTCCATCTCTGTTCGCAGGGCGCTGATCACCCTGTGAATTCCTGTTAGGACGCTGATTAGGATTTTGATTATTATCCCTGCCTTTGCCGCCTTGAGAAGCGCCTCTGTTTCCATTATCAAAGTTTCTGTTAGGCCTGCTCTCGGTCTGTTGTCCTCTTGTCTCATTGCGATCACCTCTTGTCTGACGATCCTTTGATGTGTCATGAGCTCTGTTAACATTTGTATCGCGCTCTGTCTTAACTTCAACAGGTGTCTCTCTTACAGGCTCGTTAACGCTCTTTTCTTCCTCTGCCTTTCTGGGAGGGAGCTTTTCCATTATCTTTCCCGTAGCCTTGTTTATCATCTGGTTGGGGCCAAGAACTACGTTTCTTGAAGGAACGGCCTGAGTGGGACGGGCTGACTGAGCCTGACCGGGACGAGCGTTTCTTCCAAGAGCGTTGCTTCCAGCTCCTACGATGATGACACTGCTCTTTTTCTTTTTCTTTAAGGGAGCTTCCCCGCTCTTTACTTCCTTTTTAGGTTCGCCAGCTGCAGCTTCCTTTACGGGTGCTTCTTGCTTGACTTCCTTCTTGGGAGCTTCTTCCTTCTTTTCGGGTGCTTCCTTTTTCTGAGGCTTGGGAGCAAACTTAGCCTTTATAGCCTCTATCTGCTCATCCTCTATGCTCTTTGTTGCACTCTTTACTTCAAAGCCTGTGCTCTGAAGGAATGCCACAATCTCGTTTTTATCAACATTTATCTCAGTTGCTAATTCTGATATCTTCATCTTAGCCATCTACTGTACTACCTCCTGCAACAGTTTATTTACGGAATCGGCAAAACCCTGATCCGTTATGGAAAGCGATGCGCGCATCTCTTTTCCCATGCTCTTTCCAAGTTCTTCCTTGGTCCCAAGATATGCAATGGGAACTTTGTAATATGAACACATATCGCCAAATTCTTTCTTTGTATTGTCTGACGCATCATCTGCCACGATAACCAGTTTTGCACTCCCGTCCTTGACGGATCTCTCCGTCATGAATTCGCCGCTTACCAAGTTTCGTGATCTGGTCGCCAGACCCAAAAGCGAAAGTATCTTCTTATTCGTCAACCTCTGTACTCTCCTCGTCGTACTCCTCATACTCCTCGTACTCGTCTTCGTACTCATCCTCGTCATCCATGTAGTCTTCGTAACGGAATCCGGGAGCATCCTTAGCCTGAGTCTCAGACTTGATATCGATCTTGTATCCTGTGAGTCTTGCTGCAAGACGTGCGTTCTGTCCTTCCTTACCGATGGCAAGTGAAAGCTGATAATCGGGAACTACAACCTTTGCTGTCTTTTCATCGGGATCTGCGAATACCGCAACGATCTTTGCGGGTGAAAGCGCATTCTGGATAAGGATACCGGGGTTCTCGTCCCAGCATACGATATCGATCTTCTCGCCCTTAAGCTCGTCAACGATGCTGTTAACTCTTGCTCCGTTGATACCTACGCAGGCACCGACCGGATCAACGTTAGGATTGTTGCTCCATACGGCGATCTTTGATCTGCTTCCTGCTTCACGTGCGATAGACTTGATCTCGACTGTTCCGTCCTTTATCTCTGTTACTTCAGATTCAAAGAGCTTTTTGACAAGCTCAGGATGTGTACGGCTTACAAGAATTCTCGGTCCTCTGTTTGTCTTCTTTACCTCTATTATGTAAACCTTGATACGCTCCGTAGGTCTGAAGTTTTCTGTCTTGACCTGTTCTGACTCGTTTAAGAGTGCATCAGCCTTGCCAAGGTTGATTGAGATGTTCTTTCCGATATATCTCTGAACGATACCTGTTGCGATATCCTTCTCCTTGCCGTAGTACTGATTATAGATAACGTCTCTTTCCTCTTCTCTGATCTTCTGTAAGATAACGTTCTTTGCATTCTGTGTTGCGATACGTCCGAATTCCTTTGACTTGATCTCAACATTTACAACATCGCCGACAGCTGCCTTCTTTGCAACAGTCTTTGCTTCGTCAAGAGTGATCTGAAGCATGGGATCCTCTACCTGATCCTCGCTCTCAACAACAGTCTTTTGTGCATAGCAGAGGAAATCTCCTGTCTCTCTGTCTATCTCTACCTTTACATTGTCTGCCTTGCCGAAGTGGTTCTTGCATGCAGTAAGGAGTGAATTCTCGATAGCCTCGAAAAGAGTCTCCTTGCTGATCTCCTTTTCCTTCTCAAGTGCATTTAAAGCTTCTATAAGTTCCTTATTCATCGTTTTTTGTATTATCCTCTCTTTCTGTTTATTATCATTGTTTTAAAAATCTATAGTCAGACTCGCTTTCGCGATCATATCTGCCGTAAAGTTCATGACTCCCGCATCGGTCTCGATCATGACCGTGCCATCCTTATAATCCTTCAGGATGCCCGTAAATTCCTTTAAGCCGTCTATGGGCTTGTAGGTCTTTATCTCGACCTCTTGACCCAGGCTGTTTAAATAATGCCTTTCCTTTTTAAGTGTCCTTCCCAGTCCCGGGCTGCTCACCTCGAGTATGTATGCCTCGCTTATGAAATCCTCTTTGTCAAGCTCGTCAGAAAGGGCCCTGCTTGCAGCCTCGCAGTCATCGATAGTAACACCGCCATCCTTGTCGATATATACTCTTAAGTAGTATTCCTCGCCTTCCTTTACAAACTCAACGTCGTAAATCTTAAGCGAGAGTCTGTCGGCAATGGGTGTCATCATCTTCTCGGTGCGGGCTTCATAATCCGCTTTTGACATATAACACATCCTTCCGTAATCCATAAAAAAGAGTGGACGCAAATCCACTCTAATCTAGTAAACATATTTAACAATGAATATCTTAACACTTCATGTGCCAAAAATCAACTGTTTTTGTAAGATCACTGTCTTACCTTTGAAACCTCGAGGATCTTGTTTCTCATCTGGTCCTCTATCCTTGCGAGCTCCTGCTCTGCCTCTGCTCTCTTTACTCTTCCCTCGTCCTGGATCTTCATGACTTCGTCGAGAGTATCGATGAGTGTCTGGTTTGTCTGTGTAAGAGTCTCGATATCCACGATACCTCTCTCGCTCTCTCTTGCTGTCTCGATAGAAGCGATCTTTAATGCCTCCGCATTCTTTCTAAGAAGCTCGTTTGTGGCATCGGTAACCTGACGCTGAGCCTTGGCTGCATCCTGTGAATGATCAAGTCCGATTGCTATAACCATCTGGCTCTTCCACAGAGGAATGGTGTTAACTATGGTAGACTGGATCTTCTCGCTCATTACCGTGTCATTGTTCTGGATGAGTCTTATCTGAGGAGCCATCTGCATTGAGATGTTTCTTGTAAGCTCGAGATCGTAGATCTTCTTTTCAAATCTGTCAACGAGTGAAGCATAGTCCTTTGCAGCCTGTGCATCCTCGGGAAGTCCGCTCTCCTCTGCCTTTGCAAGAAGCTTGGGAAGCTCAACGTTTCTTGCGTCTGCAAGCTTCTGCTTTCCTGCGAGTATGTAAAGAGTGAGCTCCTTGAAATACTTGAGGTTTGATTCATACATCTGGTCAAGCATCGCGATATCCTTAAGAAGGGTTACCTGATGGTTCTCCATGACCTTAACGATGTTGTTTACATTGGTCTCAGCCTTGTCATATCTTGCCTTTATTGACTGAACCTTGTTTGCTTCCTTTTTAAAGAATCCGAAGATTCCCTTTTCCTCTGTAACATCAAAGCTCTTAAGCTCTGAAACTACGTTTCCGAGGAGAGTTCCGATCTCGCCGAGATCCTTTGTTCTTACGCTCTTTAATGCAGTCTCGCTAAAATCCGAGATCTTCTTCTGAGCACCGGCGCCGTACTGCAGCACCATCTGGGAATCACGTATATCTATACTGTCCGCATAACTTGTAACGGTCTGCTTTTCTTCGTCTGTAAGCTCCACCTTCGCGCTTTCCGCGATCAATTCCATGTTATCAGTCATCACTGTACTCCTTTGATATATATTCAATATGATACATTATATCTCATTTACCACAGGAACTTCAACCTGTTCCTTTTGTTCGATGAGTATGTCATCTTCCTCTTCTTCATTAACAAATGAGGTTTCATTCAAAAGATCGGCATTGCCGCTGTTTGTCACAAATCTGTCATCGGCAAGACCTTCCTGCCTCAGCATTGTCTTTAGTACGTTAGCTTCAGCCTTTACATCCCATACGGAATTCTGGAACAGCTTGTTTAAAAGCTCAACGAATGCCTGATTGATGATATCGAGTGTCTTTTCGATCTCTGTCTTGGCAGCCTTTATATCCTCTCCGGGCTGGCTGACCTTGTCATACTCCTCATATGCTTCAACGAGCTTTATCATGGTAGGCAGATAGTAATCCATCAGCTTTCTGCAGTTAACCATCTGCTCGGGATGCTCTCTTACCCTGTCAAATATCTCTCCAAGCAGTCCTTCAAGTCTTGAAAGCTTTGCCGTGATCACTTCGCCGGGTATGTTGTTATTAAGCTGTCTTAATCTGTCGATGTACTGATTTCCCTTCATGATCATGACATCGAGCTCTGTCTGCTCGGCTGTCGTCATCTGGTTGTTCTTTACTCTCTCAAGATCTTCCTGCTCCTTGGCCTTTCTTCCGTTCTCGGCTAAAAGATACTGTTCATAGACTTCCTTTGAGACCATGAAGGTTGTTTCCTGCTCATCTAAAAAACCTTCGGGGAAGAATCCCTTCTTTAATATCTTCTTTATATTCTTTATTACTTTTTCTCTGCTCGCACCTGTTGAGTTGGCGATTGTATCAACGCTTTCATACTGCTTATCCTTGCAAAGATCCCTGTATCTTACGGCAGTGCTCCTTATGCTTATCTTTCCTATGCCCTTTATTATAGCCATTATGCCTGCGGCTAAAAACAGAGCGCCGAGCGATACGCCTACAGGATCAAGCTCTGTCAGCGAGCTGAAAAATTCGACCATTCCAATGACTGTGAAAGGCCATCCGAATATGATCTGGAATACGCCTGTAACACCGCCCTTGTCTATAAACTTTATCCTCTTTGCAGCCTTCTTTTTGAGCTGCTCTCTCTGAGCCTGGTGTCTTGCGATATCCATGGCTGCAGTATCACGATAAGGAGGCTTTGCATAAGTCGATGAAGTGAATCCTCTTGCAGCGCTTGAAGCTGTTCCTTTTGCTTCGCTCACCGCAGAATTGATCGTATCTCCGACGCCGTTTAAGACCTCTTTTACCGAATCGGTGATATCAAGATTAAGCCTGCTGAAATCCCCCGTTCTAAGCGCATCCAGTACAGACTCCTGTATCCTGTTCCCTATGTCGTTGTTAAATTGATTATTGTTTTGAGTACCCATTTAAAAACTCTCCCGCCTAAACTAGTCTTTATCTTATCACAAAGAAAAGATTTTGAGTATATTTTCATACAATATTTATGATTGTTTATAAACTGGTAATAACTGGGAGCTTTTACTTATTTGAAAGAATTGAAAAAAATACTTGCTTTTTTATATTTGAGCCTATATAATAAACAAGCGTGCTGACCAAAGCACATATGGCTGATTGGTCAAGAGGTTAAGACGCCGCCCTCTCACGGCGGAATCAGGGGTTCGATTCCCCTATCAGCTGCTCAAGAAGATGCGAAAGCATCTTTTTTTGTTTTAATAATATAAAATCATTATAAATGGCGGTCTGCAACCTGGCCGGCTGCCTTTATTATATACTGATACCTTGCCATTTCTTTTGAAAACTGATCAAACGAAGCCGTTACACAGTCTGTCTGCATCATCAGAAGATCAAACCACTCCATGTTTCCTTCATCTTCAAAGTCTTTCTTATATAAAAGAGCAGTTTCTCTCTTCTTTTTTAACAGTTCATAGCTTTCTTTTGTGATATCCTTGCATTCATAACTTATCCCGTTCTTAATCAGCGCTCTTGCAAGGACTGTAGTATTAATGTTCTTAGTCTTTGGCATGACATCGCCTTCCTGATAGCATACATACATCACGCCGTCTTTTTTTAGCCATGTCATGGCCTGCAAAAGAAACTTCTCCATATCGGGCGCAAAATACATTGAATCCATGGAGGTTATTACATCAAAGCTTTCTGTGGGATAATCAATCTCACCAATGAGACCCTGCCTGAAATCAGCGTTTGTCTTAAATAGTTTTTTTGCTGTATTTATGGCATTTATCGAATAGTCAAATCCGTGTATGAATGCTTCTGTTCTTTTCTGTAAATAGCCAAGCATCTTTCCGTTTCCGCATCCTATATCCAGGATATGGATATCCTTTCCTGACGGTATCAGGTCAAGTATCCTGTTTACCTGGTTTATATCACTGAATCCGTCCTGGGAAAGATCCTCTCCGAAAGCCTCTTTGCAAAACATTCTGAATGCATCGGATCTGTTCGTCATTTCGTAGAAATGCTCATATTCGTTGTAAAATAATAATTCCTTTTCGCTCATATATCTATCATATTACCTTTAATAACAGGTGTCACTTAATATTTGCCGGCAATACAAGAGTCCACAGTACTGACCGTGGACTCTTACTTTTGAATATTATCATATCAAAATTTCACATGCATAATGCACTATAAAGAATCTTACTCCTCTTTGCTGCTGTCTTCTTTATAAAGCCCCACTATGAGCTTATCACCGTCGGCTTCTTTAACAGTAGCTGCTCTCAGAGTTGCCATAAATGTCTGTCCGTATATGCATAATCTGTAAGTTATGCTGTAGACACCGTCTTTCTTTATGGTCCTTAAGATCTTGTTTCTGTCAAAGACCTTTAAGAAGGATTCATAATCATCCTTATGGATTATGCGTTTGCTCTCTTCAAAGCATCTGTTGAAGAAATCCTTTCCCTCCCTGGCAAATCCAAGGTTGTCGCAGAAGTCGTTTATACCCGACTCATAGTATGTCTCGTTCTCAAGGTTTACTGTATATATGCACAGATAGTTGCCTACAAGTGCTCCAAGTCTCGCACTTAATATCTGCTCACGCCTTAACTTCTCAAGAGCCTCTCTCTGCTTCATCTGGGCATCGACATTGCTAAGTCCCACAATGATATGATCCTTGTCCTCACTCATCGGCATGGCTTTCATGCTGACATACTGCGGCTTGCCGTTCATGATGACTCGGTATGTCATTTCAAACCTTCCCTGTTCAGCGAGATTATTTAAGATATTCTCTTTTGTGAAATTCTCTGTAAAATAAGCCCTGTCAGACTTGTGCAGTATCTTAAACGACTCTTTCCTTCCTTCCCTGAAAAAGTCTTTTCCTCTTAACTTCTCATCAGCAAGACCGCTGGTCTTGTCAGAAGAATAGATGATATACTCATCTGTTCTTACATCCACATAGTAAAGTGAGAAATAATCTCCTGCGAGCGAGTTTACGATACTCGCATATGTTATTCCTTCGGTATCATCAGTTACGGACAGTACGGCCACAGCAACGCTTCTTGTGCCCTTGACAGGATTTACAGCGATCCTCCTCATAAGAGTATGGATGGTCGTATTGCTGTTTGGCAGTCTCTCATCCACATTGACACGGCCTCCGTTATTTGCGCACTGTATCATATATGACAGGAAATTCTTCTGGTGATGCTCAGGGATGGTATCAAATCTTTCAAATTCCTTTCCGATATTTCTCTCCAGAGATTTATCCGAGAAATCTCTGTAGCTTGGATTGGATCTGACGATCCTTACGGCATCATCCGTAAGTTCCATTATGACCATAGGAATACCGTCAAAGAAATTGTCAGCCTTTATCACTTCACTTCCTACCACCCAGTCAAGGTCATAGAGATTTATCTTTCCGATCGTATCGTAATACTCGGTTTCCTGCGGATTCTCAAAGCCGATCGCCTGTCCCTGCTCAAATCTTTCGAGTATCTGCTCAAGAGGCAGCGGCTTGGTATAATAATATCCCTGCAGTTTACAGCATCCAATATCGCTCAAAAATTCAACATGTTCTTTTGTTTCAACGCCTTCACATACCGTCTCGAGTCCGAGAGCGGTCGCCATTCTCATCAGTTCCGTCAGTATTACTTTACCGTTGACACCGTTATCCAGCTGATGCAAGAATCTCATGTCGAATTTGATAAGATCAAACTGAAGATCCTGCAAAACATCCAGTGACGAGTATCCGCTGCCGAAATCATCCATCCATACCTTGAATCCGAGCTGTCTGAATCTGTTGACCTGATTCTTCATGTACTCGAAATCCGAAGCAACGATACTCTCGGTGATCTCTATTGTCAAAAGACTGTGATCAACTCCGGCCTTGTCCATGCGCTTGCATATCTCATCCACAATGTCGCATTCTTCGAAATCGGTCCTTGAAAGATTGACAGACTGCGGCACTGCGTATAGATTCTTATCCTTGATGACTGAAAGCTTCTCTATTATCTGATCTACGACATACAGATCAAGCTTATAGATAAGATGCGCTTCCTCCAAAACTCCGATGAAATCCGCCGGTGACATAAAGCCCCTTACAGGATCTATCCATCTTGCAAGAGCCTCTTCGTCACATACTCTTCCGTTGGCTGCTCTGATTATGGGCTGATAATAAACCTTTATCCATTTTTCGGCTATTGCCCTGTCGATATTCGAGATGATATATTCACGTTTTTCCAGATCCTCCTGCAGCTCACGATCATAATAACTGATACCGGATACAAAAGTATTCCTAATCATGTCACTGGCCACTTTTGCATTATCACTGGCAGTGATGATATCTATATCATTCGATTCGATCACAAACACACCGACTCTTACGGGAAGTGCCTGCAGATGGAAGCAGTCCCTCCATTCATCGAATATGGTCTGTATCCTGTCCTCGACATTCTCCCTTTCAGTAAAGACAACAAAATGATCCTGGACAAAACGGCTGCAGTTTCCGTTGGAGAAGTGGCTTTCAAGCAGACGCGCAAATGCTATCAGCTGGCTGTCACCTTCCACAAAACCGTACTTACGGTTATAGCTCTTCATTCCGCTCAGATCAAAGAAAAGAATAGCAGGTATCTTGCCATCCCTTATTATCCTGTTACAGCCGGCTTCAGCCAGTTCAAAGAAGCATGTCATGGTCGGAAGACCCGTAAGATGATCATACAGTCCGGTCGTCATGCTGCTGCTTCTTTTTATGGAATCCTTAAGCGCTTCTTTAAGCTCATCGGAATCAGTCTCGTTTCCGGAAAACTCTCCCTCATCCGTATACCATACCTGCGCGAGCTGAACTCCCGTATCGGTAACAAAATGTTCGCCTATGGCATGGACCATTATGTAGTCACCGCCGTCCGCTCTTTTTGTCCTGTACACTACATCATACTTTCCGCCCACAGAAGCAAAACGATAGGCAGCCTCCGATATACGTGCTATATCCGAGGGAAAAGTGGTACTGTACATGTTGTTATCCATTGCTTTATAGGCCTGGGATCTGTCTTTGAAATGAAAAAGCTTGCAAAAGCCGTCAGAAATAATAAGCGCGACTACGCGCTTGTCAATGAACTGATATATCGCGAATGGTATGACAGAACTCTCCAACAATTCACGATTTTTATTGTTGAACTCGTATCTCTCCATATTCCACCTTATAGACCTTACGGTCACCTTCACATTCCTATTCTAATTCTATAATACTTTTCATAGAATGTATACAGGAAAAGGCAAAAAGCGAAAATACGTTAAAATATGAGCTCTCAGATTGTATACAATATCTTTTTTTACAAAGGGAAAGACCATTTACGGGGGGCGCAAATGGTCTTGTAAAAGGGGGAGTATATAAATCCCGATTCTATGAACCGGAAACTTATATCAAATTGATATTGTGATCTTACACATTATATTGTAGCAAATCTTAAGTCAACTGTAAAATCAATTTTTTTCATCTATCATCTGCTCTGCAGACCATACGGTATGCTTAAGCAGAACTGATGTGGTGACGGTTCCGACACCACCCGGAACAGGCGTAGCTTTCGATGCCGAGCCCGAAACCGACTCATATTTTACATCACCGCACAACTTTCCGTCAACAACATTTATACCGACGTCAAATACTATCGCGCCCTCTGATACATACGAGTCATCTATCATGCCGGCAACACCTGCACATGCAACTATTATATCGGCCTGTCTGCACTCATTCTTTAGGTCTTTTGTCTTAGTATGGCAGATGGTAACGGTCGCATTCTTCTTAAGAAGCATCATGGCCATGGGTTTTCCAACTACCATGCTCCTGCCTACAACGACTACCTTTTTGCCTGTAAGATCTATTCCGTAGAAGTCCATCATCTCAATGACTGCTGACGGAGTGCAGGGCTCATGTCCAAGACCAGACTGGGTAAATGTATGTGCGATGTTAGTCAGACACATACAGTCGACATCCTTTCTCGGATCGACAAGCTCTACGATCTTCTTCTCGTCAAGATGCTTGGGAAGAGGTCTGAAAAGCAGGATCCCGTGGATGTCATCATCCCTGTTGCACTCTAATAGTAAATCGATTAACTCCTTTTCGTCAACCCCCTGTGGCAAAACCTTGCTCACAACCTTGGCATTAACTGAATCAAAGCGCTTCATAAGGCCGCGTTCATAGGAAAGATCGTCTTCTCTCTCCCCTACTCGGATCACAGCCAGTGTCGGAACGATTCCTTTTTTTGCAAGTGCTTCCATCCGCAGCGTAACATCTTCAGCGATGTGCTTTACTACGGGCATTCCTCTCATCTCTTCCATATCTTTTTATCACCTTTTTAAAAACTAATAACGATTATAGCAAAAAAATATTTGATGTAAATCGCATTATTCTGCATTTTATTGTCAAAAATAAATATGTTACAGCAATATTTTACGGTAGGACTAGCTTATGAGTGTGCCTTCTATATCAGCATAAACATGCTGCATCCTTGCTGAGCCGTCCTCAACGAGCTTTCTGGCATGAGCGTTCATCTCACCCGCCACATCTCTATTCTTCATGGATTTCGTATTGATATAGATGTTTAGCACGCATCCCTTTAGTGCTGCCTCAAGGCAGGCTGCGGCAACAGCCACATCGCTTATCGCAAGTCTTGAACCCATAACAGCCAGATCCTCTATTATCGGAACAAGTGAATATATATCCTCGAGTATCTCCTTTGGTGCGGTCGCGGCATCAAAGAGAGCCTTTTCCATTATCTCTTCATATCCGGGTGTTTCCTTGTCAAGGGAATATGCCTTTGCAAGAGGAGCAAAAGCCTTTGCATCCTTTTCTATGTCTGCCTGCAGCAATTCGTTCTTTTCTTTAAGTAACACAAGATATTCATCGATCTTTTCCTGGTACTGTGCATACTTCTTCTTGCCTGTTGTCAGGTTTGATACCATGCTGCACAGCGAGCAGCTCACTGCAGCCACAAGTGCGCTCGCACCGCCCCCTCCGGGCGTTGGTTCCTTTGATGATAATGCATCCAAAAAGTCTTTCATATTAAATCTCCCTTTAATTTATTACATCATATAGTCGAATAATGATATCTGGTTGGTTTCGGGTATATCTCCAAGGATTCCTAATTCTCCGAGCTTGTCCGCTATCGTCGATGAAGCCTTGCTTCGCTGTCTGAAATCTTCCTTTGACAGGAAAGGATCTCCCTTTGCAGCCTCAACGATACCGATGGCAACGGATTCTCCAAGACCTGCTATCGAGGTAAGAGAAGCCATGATCTTTCCGTCTATTACCTGGAAGTGCGTCGGCTTAACAAGCTTAAGATCGATCGGCATGAATTCAAATCCTCTTGCATACATCTCCTGCACGCTCTTTAAGGCAGTCTCCGTATCCTTTTCGGTAGCGCTCTGCTTGCCCTTTCCTTCTTCCTTGGCATTCTTTATATCCTTTAGAGCCTTGTCCACCTTTTCTCTGCCGAAGCACATCATCTCGTAGTCAAAGCCCTTAGCTCTAATCGTAAAGTATGCCGTGTAATACTCAAGCGGATAATATATCTTGCAGTATGCTATTCTCCAGGCCATCATGACATAGGCTGCCGCATGGGCCTTCGGGAACATGTACTCTATCCTCTCGCAGGACCAGATGTACCAGTCGGGAACGTTATGCTCCTTCATCTCTTTCTTCCATTCATCCCAGCCTGCGCTCTTTTTCTTTGCGACCTTGCCCTTTCTTACATCCTCCATGATCTTGAATGCATGAGAGCTTTCAACTCCCATCTCGATCAGGTAGGTCATGATGTCATCTCTGGTACAGATCGCGGTCGAGATCGTTGCCGTGCCTTCCTTGATGAGGACTTCGGCATTTCCCTGCCATACGTTGGTTCCGTGTGATAGTCCCGATATCCTTACAAGATCCGAAAATGCCTTGGGTCCGGCATCTATTAACATCTGCATCGCAAACTGTGTGCCAAACTCGGGTATTCCGAGACACCCCAGTGGTGTTCCGCCCATGTCATCTGGTGTTATGCCAAGAGCCTCGGTACTCTGAAACAGGCTCATTACCTTCGGATCGTCAAGAGGTATCGTTCTGGGATCCATTCCTATAAGATCCTGAAGCATACGTATCATGGTAGGATCATCGTGTCCGAGTATATCGAGCTTTAAGAGGTTATGGTCTATTGAGTGATAATCAAAATGAGTTGTTATGATATCACTGGTCATATCGTTTGCGGGATGCTGTATCGGGGTGAACGAGTAGATGTTCTCGCCCTTTGGCAGAACTACTATTCCACCAGGATGCTGTCCGGTGCTTCGTCTTACGCCCATGCATCCCTGTACTATCCTGTTAATCTCAGCGGTACGCTTGCTTATCGATCTCTCCTCATAGTACTTCTTGATGAAGCCGTATGCGGTCTTGTCGGCAAGTGCTGCTATGGTACCGGCCTTAAATGTCTGTCCCTTTCCGAATATTACCTCGGTATATCTGTGTGCATTAGACTGATACTCTCCCGAGAAGTTAAGGTCGATATCAGGCTCCTTGTCTCCCTTGAATCCAAGGAATGTCTCAAACGGTATGTCAAATCCGTCCTTTATGAGCATTTCTCCGCATACGGGGCATACCCTGTCCGGCATATCTACACCGGCTTTTCCGGCATATGCCTTAACTTCCGGTGAATCAAAGTCCGTGAAATGACATTTCCTGCAGTAGTAGTGGGGACTCAGAGGATTTACTTCGGTGATTCCGGACATCGTTGCGACAAACGATGATCCGACTGAACCTCTTGAACCTACCAGGTAACCGTCCTCGTTTGATTTCCATACGAGCTTCTGGGCTATTATGTACATAACGGAATAACCGTTGCTTATGATCGAATTGAGTTCCTTTTCAAGTCTGTTCTCAACTATCTTGGGAAGCGGGTCTCCGTACATCTCATGAGCTTTTGAATAACATATGTCTCTTAATGTCTTGTCGCTGTTTTCGATAACAGGAGGACACTTGTCGGGACGCACAGGACTTATCGTATCACACATGTCCGCTATCTTAACGGTGTTGGTTATAACGACTTCCTGGGCCTTGTCGCTTCCAAGATATGAAAACTCCTCTAGCATCTCCTCGGTGGTTCTAAGATATAGAGGGGCCTGGTCGTCAGCATCGTCAAATCCCTGTCCGGCCATTATTATCCTTCTGTATATCTCATCCTCGGGATTTAAAAAGTGTACGTCACATGTGGCAACGACAGGCTTGTTAAATCTCTCTCCGAGTTCAACGATACGTCTGTTTATATTCTGAAGATCCTCAACCGAATTAACGGCTTCGATCTTTTCGGAAGCGATCATGAACATGTCGTTTCCGATTGGCTGTATCTCGAGATAGTCATAGAAGTTTACGATATCCGCTATCTCTGATTCGGGTCTGTCATCAAGGATAGCCTGATAGAGCTCGCCCGCTTCGCATGCGCTTCCCATTATAAGACCTTCCCTGTACTCGTTTATAAGGCTCTTGGGGATTATGGGTCTTCCCCTGAATACAAACTTAAGGTGTGACTTTGAAACAAGTGTATAGAGGTTAACCCTTCCCGTATTGTTCTTTGCAAGGATTATCGCATGGTATGAATGAGTCTTTTTGACTCTTCTTACAAGCGCTGCCTCCTCGTCATCATCCTCGCTCTCAAGGTTGTTAAGATCATCAAGCGTTTTAGCTCCCTTGTCTTTTGCCATGTCCATGAGCTTTATGAAGCACTCGGCTGTGGCTTCCGCATCATTTACGGCTCTGTGGTGACCTTCAAGCGATACGCCAAGGTCATTGCAGACAACATCGAGCTTGTATTTTGGCAGATGCGGAAGAAGGTCTCTTGCAAGCTCGACCGTATCTACAAATGTATCGTCAAATACAAGGTTAAAGCGTGACGCGAACTCAAATATGAACGAGGTATCAAATCTCGCATTGTGGGCAACAAGTATCGAATCACCGACAAATTCCCTGAACTGAGGCAGTATCTGCTCAATTGATGGAGCATCCTTTACCATGTCGTCGGTTATATTCGTAAGTTTAACTATGTTGTAGGGAATGGGCTCCCCGGGATTAACAAATGTCGAGAATCTGTCTATTATCTGGCCGTTTTTAACCTTTACGGCACCGATCTCGGTGATATTGTTCCTTACGGGTGAAAATCCTGTCGTCTCGATATCAAATACAACAAACGAGGAATCAAGCGGCTGTGACTTTGAATTTGTCACGACCTTTGCAAGATCGTCTATGATATATGCCTCTACTCCGTAGATGACCTTGAAGAAATCATTGCAGTCAGGATTTTCATCTCCTGCCTCTTTTCTCTTGTCAGCCTCTTTTTTCCACAGATCCTCCCATGTATGATTTGCTGCGGGAAATGCCTGTACAACACCGTGGTCTGTTATGGCGATCGCAGGATGGCCCCATGCGTATGCTGTCTTGACAATGTCAGATACTTCGCTGACACCATCCATATCACTCATCTTTGTATGGCAGTGAAGCTCGACTCTCTTCTTAACGCTGTAATCCATGCGCTTGTTTCTGAAATCCTTTATCGACATGATGCCGCTTACATTGCCCATGTTGACTTCCCTTGTAAAGGTATCGAAGCTAACCATACCCTTTATCTTTACAAAAGCACCCTTCTTTATCGAGGGTCTGACCTCGTCAAGCTGGTCGTTTCTTACAAATATCTTTACGGAGATGGAATCCGTAAAGTCAGTGACATCAAACATGTAGATGGTCTTTTCATTCCTGATGGGCTTTTCCTCGACAGTCATGATCTGGCCGCGGATTATGACTTCATCATTATCGCCGAGAACTTCGTTAAGTGAGATATGCTCGCCTTCAAAATCCCTGCCGTAGAGAACATCCGGGTTGTCGGATCTCTTTAAGGGCTTTCTGTAGTCCTTTTCGCTGGCAGGCTTATCATCCTTCTTATCCTTTTTCTCTTCAGGCTTTGCTTCGACAATTGGCTCATCGATGTTCTGTGACATGTTGTTGTCTATCTCGTTTACGGCCTCGTCGATCTTTGCGGTAAAGTCGGTCTCATAGCCTGCTCTGTAGGCGATCATGGCCACTTCGCGTTCGAGCATTATATCTCTTTCCTTTGCCCGTTCGCTAAGGTTTTCTTCTTCGTAATTAAATTTAAATTTAACAAACATACCGCATCTCTCATCAAAGATACGCTCTAAAAGCGTGGTAAGTTCAGCCTCCGAGTCCCTTGCAAGCGTTGAATCGGGCAGAGTTATCTCTATGCTCTCGTCATCGACAAACTTTATCTTTGATTTCTTGTACAGGGGATAAAGAACAGGGTATGACTCCTTAAGCTCCAAAAGGATGCTGTCATTATATGTGTCTATGAGTGTCTTTGCATTGTAGCTGTCTGAGAGTTCGAACTCTTCTATTATCCTTACCTCTACAGCCTTATCCCTCATAAGCTGCTTTTCAATGAGCCTCTCCATCCTAAGGACATCCTTTTTCTCGATGAGATGATCTGAGAGTATGTAGATCCTGAGGATAGTCTTGTTCTTGTTGACTGTAACCTTCTTTACATCAACTTCCGCAAACAGAAGATGCAGGCCTTCATCCACAGACAATGTATTAAATACTTCAAAAAACTGCTTTGTTTCCATCTATCAATCTTTCCAGTTGAGTAATTCTTCTCTTAATGTCGCAAGTAGTATATCTTCGGGGACCTTCTTAACTATCTGCCCCTTCTTTATCAGGAGTCCCTCTCCGATTCCTCCGGCTATGCCTATGTCAGCCTCCTTGGCTTCTCCCGGGCCGTTTACCGCGCACCCCATGACTGCGACCTTGATATCAAGGTTTATGCCGCTTACCATGGTCTCAACCTGGTTTGCAAGGCTTATCATATCTATCTTTGTCCTTCCGCATGTAGGACAGCTTACTACCTCAATGCCGCCTTTTCTAAGGCCCAGCGTCCTTAAAATGAGCTTTGCGCTCTTTATCTCTTCTACGGGATCTCCGGTAAGTGATACTCTTATCGTATCTCCGATGCCTTCATTCAGTATCAGGCCGAGTCCTATCGCAGACTTGATGTTTCCGCTCGTTACCGTTCCTGCCTCTGTTATTCCAACGTGCAGAGGATATATGGTCTTTGGAGACAGGAGCTTGTGGGCCTCGACGCACATCATGACATCCGATGACTTGATGCTTATCACGATGTTGTCGTAGTCGCATTCCTCTATCATCTTAACCTTGTCCAGAGCGCTCTCCACTATGCCCTGTGCCGTCACACCGCCGTACTTTTCGACCAGATCCTTTTCAAGCGAGCCGCTGTTGACACCGACTCTTATCGGGATGTTTCTCTCCTTAGCAGCTTTTACGACTGCTTCAAGCTTTTCTCTTCCACCGATGTTTCCGGGATTTATCCTGATCTTGTCAGCTCCGTTCTCAATGGCTGCTATCGCCATCCTGTAGTCAAAATGTATATCTGCAACAAGAGGTATATGGATCCTTTCCTTGATCCTTGAAATGCTCTTTGCAGCTTCCTTTGTCGGAACGGTGCATCTGATTATCTCGCAGCCTGCCTCCTCGAGTCTGAGTATCTGTTCAACACATCTGTCCGTATCCTCTGTCGGAACATTGGTCATGGACTGGATGAGGATCGGATTGCCTCCTCCGATGACTCTGTCGCCGATATGAATAACTTTTGTTTTTGATCTGTCCATTGAGCTTTCCCTCTTGTTATATAAATATATTTATTGGTTATATAATAGCCATCCATAACATAATAAATCCTCGAAATGGTCATTGCAAATGATTTAAGATAGGCTAACGCAAGTTATGATAATGTTGACCGGAAATTCGGATCATTATCCGGTCAGCAAATGCCCTCTTCTTTCCCGGTGCATAAATTGACCCGTCTGTTTATTTTCTCAAAACCTCCTTTTTATGACACATGTGTCGTGTCTTGTGCATGTTATAAACACCAATAAATACAGCATCTTGCGACATATGTGCTTTTATCTTCCTTTTTTAAAATCTGTCCAAAAATCGTCGACCGCATCAGTCAATTTTCTGTTAAAATCCGGTCAGTTTTTTTGTTCAAAAAATATGGGTTATGAGAAGAATTTTAACTGAAACGGTCGAATTTTATCCGGATTTTGACCTCATTTATCAAATCGTCTTTTACCGGGCAGTATGGTCATTTATAAATATCACCCGTGCTTTCATTTCATTAACAAAAAACCAAAACGGTCAAAAAAAGCTGTCTGTGAAATTCACAAACAGCTTTAGTGCTTATACATGTTATTTTATTTTTTCATTGATCGTATATCAGTTTGAAAACATTTTTCTTCTTACAGCTCCAACTGTAAAACTATCTCTCCGTCGATCTCCTCTCCCGTATCTTTAAAGCCTGCCTTTCGATACAGATTCAGAGCATTTGTATTGCTCTGTTTTGTCGAGAGTCTTATGTTGTTTGCTCCGTTTTTTCTAAAATAATCGATTATCGCCTTTAAAGCACTGCTTCCTATGCCTTTTCCCTGCTGTTTTTCATCTATCATGAATCTCCAGAGCCAGTATCTGTCATTTTCATCCTCATACTCTTCATCAAAGGCAAACATCGTAAATCCAACTGCTTTACCATCATGATATATGGCAAAAGGACGTGCTACATCAGCATTTTCCTTTGCATCCTTTAAGGAATCCTCGTTTGATGCTATATACTGCGTCTGGTCTTTGGAAACCTTAAGCTTAATGACTTCTTTTATATTGTCGTCGTCTATCTTAACAAGCTGTGTTTTCAATTGCCTGATCTGTTACCTTTTCTGTTTTTCAGCATAGAGCTTTTCATCAGCCCGTTTCAGACACGCTTCGGCCGTATCTTCGCTGTTTTTAAGGAAATCATAGCCTACACTGGCTTCGATCTTATATCGAAGATCCCTGCCCTTTTCTTCGAGTATTTCCCTGAATATCTCTATGATAGAGTCCATTTCCTCTTCATCTTTTACGTTTCTTGCGATCACGGTGAACTCATCACCGCCGTAACGGCCGATGAATACCGGAACTCCTGCCTTGTCGGCAGTACGTCTGAGAGCCTCAGCAGTCATTGTAAGGGCTCTGTCACCTTCGGCATGTCCGTATCTGTCATTTATATCCTTGAACCTGTCTATATCTATCATGCATACACAGCATGGCTCGTTCTCATTGTAATGAACCCTCTCCATGTATCTGTTGATCTGGCCTCTGTTGTTTAGCTTTGTAAGAGCATCAACAGATATCTGCATCTGCAGGGATCTGATAAAGAAATACAGCATCACCAGTGTACATCCGAAGCAAAAAAGCGGTGCATTCAGTGCAAATGTCTGCAGCATGCCGAAAGATACAATGGAAAGCGGATATATGGCGATAAGCTTATAAAGCCTTTTGTCTTCCTTAACATCCGTCTTTTTGGCATTTCTTAACGATATGATAGTTGATGAAAATACATACAGGGAAGGAACGGTCACCATAAACGGATAATACATGTCATTCAAAATGCCGTTTTTATCTATCCAGAACAATGGATTTATGGCATACGCTATGATTATCACAAGATCAGATACTATGGCCGGTATCAGGATGATCGTCTCAAACCTGCGCTTTTTATTGAGCAGCATACCTTCCGAAGCCGCCATATACATGAACCAGCTGTATCCTATGAGACCGATGAATATATAATTTATCAGATTAAAAAGAATTGCAAAAAATCGCGTACGCGGAAGCACGCCGCCTTCAACAGCAGCCCAGCCAATATCTGACAGGAAGTATATGATATGTACTATCCCTGCCCTGAAGAACCAGCTCTCTCTTTCTGTCTTTGTTCCGTAGCTGTTATTCTGAAAGATCAGCATTATAAAAATAGCTACGCAGACCAGAGAGGCTTCCGTATAAAATGCAAAATATTCCAGATCCATTCCCTATTCCTCAACTGTATGATGCACATCCGATAATCTTACAGATAGCATTTGACCCATACACTATATATTATAATATAACCGTCTTATTCTGTCATTTCCTAAATGAACAGATAATAAAAAATACTGCCCGAGATCTTTCCTCAGGCAGTAGATCATATATCAGTGCTCAAATATCTTCTTTATCCAGTCTATCCTTCTGTCCATGCAGGTTTTAACTAGTGCGCTCTTAAATATCGACTCGTATCCGTGGCAGGCTTTTTTTACCTCATAGACCTCTGTTTCAACTCCCTGGCCTTTAAGCTTTTCGCCAAACTCCACTCCTTCATCATGAAGGCAGTCATATTCTGCGACTTCGATGTATGTTTTGGGAAAGTATTCCAGAGAATCGATCTCAGATAATGAGGCATATTTAGTCTGTTCCTTTTCTGTGCCTTTAAGATACATATCCCAGAACAGCTTGTTGCAGTTACTGTCCCATATAGGCGTATCACTGAATCTTTTCATCGATTCAGTTACCATTCTCTTATCAAGTACTGGATATATCAGCATTTCTCCTTTAGGAAGAGGCTTGTTTCTGTCATATAGCATGGCAGTGACAGCAGCCGAGATGTTTCCTCCCGCACTGTCTCCCGTCACAATGATCCTGTCCGTATCTATTCCCAGTTTATCTGCATTATCCAACACCCACAGATATGTATTGTAGCAGTCCTCGATAGCAACGGGATACTTATAGTCAGGAAGCAGCCTGTAATCAGGCATAATTACTTTGCAGCATACACTTTTAGCATACCACTTGGCTATCTGGTAATGAGCGTTTGATGCGCTCATCAAAAAGCCGCCCCCGTGAAAGAAAATGATCGCAGGCAGATTTTCCTTGCTTTCTTTTGGTTCTATCACAAGAGCAAAGATGTTTTTATCTTTATATCCCGGTATCGTATATTTCTTAACATCAACCTTGTCATCAGATCTGCATTTCTGCATTCTGTAAGCGGCATTTATCATCGGATACATGCATCCCACCATGGATCCGCTGTATATGGACAGGCTTTTAAGTTCTCTGTCGATATCGTATTTCATGTTTTGTCCTTCTTTATTTCTTTGACGATCTTATAGACTTCCCTGCCTCTTTCGTCAAGTTCTCTTTCTTCGACGCTGTCAGCAACAGAGCGGTGAGCCATCCTGCCATCTTTTAGATAAGTCTCGATCAGACGCACTCCGCCGTGTTCAAACTGCCCTTCCATGATGTTAACTTCAGGATCTGAGTTTTGTCTGTAGTCTTCTTTTTCTTCATCGATCATTTTTGCGGCTATCTCATCGATATGCAGTGCTCTTTTAAATTCCCACTGTTTATCGCGGTTATTGCGATAGTCTTTTATATTCTCATACAGTGTTATCCTTGTAACATCATTATCTGTAACGATGTTTTCAAAACATTTGAAAGATCGTAATTTATCCTTGTCAAATATCCTGTATGAATCACTTCCAAACCACATCCTGAATGCGGCGCACAGTCTGTAGCCTTTTACCTTGCAGACATATCCGGGATTCTTTTCAATGTCTATCTCCATTTCGTTATCCCGGCTGCCTTTACGCTTCGGATAGCCTTTGGGATCTTCTCCGAGCCATTCAAGCATGTTTATCTGAGTCTCATTATTAATATCGTGGTCATGAGAATCCATCTCAAAAGCCATAACGGCTTCTTCAGTTATCAGTTTTTCTATTTCCGGATACAGTTTATTTGAAATATCATAATCGATAAGAAGCATGAGTAAAACAGCCTCATCGAGTCTTTCGCTTCGTATCGTAAACGTTATCTTTTCACCCGATAATGAAAGAAACTTTCTTTCGTTTGAGTCAGCCATTTCAACGTCAAAGGCTTCCTCCAGTCTTTTGGGAAAGTATCTTAAGCGGCCGCCGTTTTTATATTCATGCGAGCTTATCTTTGTCGGAGTATCATATTTTAAAAGAACCTGAATAAGATCATACAGTTTCTGCTTATCTGCAGACTTTCTGCATGAAATAAAAAAGTATTCCTTTGAAGGCCTGTACTGCTCTTTTTCTTCCATGACAGCAATACTTTCACCTTCTGATAAAGTTTTTGATCTGTTCTGTTTTAATATGTCAGACAAACCCATTTAATATACCCAACCCTTAATCTGTATCTGCTAAAAATGTATATATATCTTTTATCAGCTTATCAGCCTTTTTACTCTTAAACCCGGGCAGTGTGTCTATAAAGACCCCGGACCAGTTATCATATGAGACATGTACATGCAGCTCTTTTATCTTTTCCAAAAAGAGCGGCTTAAGGAGCTCTTCGATCCTGTCTGTATCGTCAGGACTAAGGTCAGAGTTTTCGCACGAAAGACCTCCGTCAGCTCTCGTAAAAAGTTCCCATCCGTTTGCACTTTTTTGTCTCTGTTTCTGTTTCAATTCTGATCCCCGTTAGCTTTCTTCTTTTCTCTTTCTTCACGTTTCTTTCGTCTCTGTTCGCGGTTGTCCTTTTCTGACTCAAAGATCTGAACGGCTGCATCCGTCAGTTCTGCGGGCCAGACATGTCCACTCTCGCTTACTTTTGCCCACGGACAGAGCTCTTTATAATCTTCATCCAGTACGACCGTATATGGCGGGCCGCAGCGGTCATCGACATCCATATACAGATGACGTCCTTCTGTGATCAGATGTGACGAATCAATAACTTCCATCCCATCATACAGCTTATCGTAGATCTCTTTTGTGATCTGATACAGATCGCAGTATCCCGGTCCGCTGCGTTGTGCGGTATACAGATTTCTTTTTTCATCATAGCAGGCCTTCCAGCCCCATCCCTCTTTAAACTCCATCTTTATCTTTTCAAGAAAGATCCTTCTGTTTTCCTGCGCAATCTCATCAGAAAAGACAAATATCTGCTCACTGACAAGCTTTTCAAACCCTTTATATGAGTCGATGGATTTAAAGAACTCAACACAGGCATCAATATAGCCGATGATCTCATTAAACTTTTCATTGTCTATATCGTGAATGTCAAAGTTTTTGGGTCGTATTCCCAGATACAGCATTCCCTTTTTCTCCATACCGCTTGTGTCGTTGGAATAGCCCGTGCTGACGATCTCAAAGACAACGTAATCTCCTGCAGTATTTGAGTGAGATGATGTAAAAGTCATCTCGCAGTTTAAAAATCTGCCTGTCCATCTCAGCTTTTTCTTAAATGTCTTAAATGAATCCTTGTCCGAATAATAACGGCTTATCTCATCGCATACTGCGTCAAATATATCCTTTGGGGTGTCAGTTTTGGATATATGATTTAAAATGCTGTTTTCTTCCCATTTCCAGGTAATATCCTTTTTGGTTGAGTCTATTATTATATGTGGCATGGCTTACTCCTGCTTAAATGTCCCGTCGTTTAAAGCAGACAGAACCTTCTTTATGTTTCTCTCATTCGGTATGATGATATTTATATCAACCTCGGGATGATCCTTGACATAGCCTGTCAGAAAATCCATGAGGTTATCCTTTGTCTCCATGTAGTCATCAATGACAGCCTGATCGCTGTAACCCAACTCCTTAAGGATTATCGCAGATACGACACCTGTACGATCCTTTCCAGCTCCGCAAAAGTACATGACATTGCTATCAGCATTCATTATCCTGTCAATGATGATATCCATCTGCTTATCAAGCATTCCTAGATATGTGGTCCCAACAGCTTCTACAGAACAGGGCGTATCTCCCCCGCCTGTCACAGGAAGGTGATGATAGATAAAACCTTTCTCATTTTCGAGTCTGCAGGGTTTGGCAATAAATTCCTTCTCTTCGCGAAGATCAACGATCGTCGTTATGTTTTCGTCTTTAAGCCAGGCTATTTCCTCATCGGTCAGGTTTCCCGGAAAGTCGCTTCTTATATATCGCATGTCGCCTGTAGGAAGCGCTCTTGTATTTAAAGTAGATTTAAATAATGAACTCATTTATTTTCCTTTTCCTGTTGCTTTTATCGCGCCTTGGGAGTGAATCCTTACCACGCGGTTGCTGTCATTTTCAGCCATGTTTTGAAGCTTTTCTATAAAAGGATACACAAACTCGGGCCTTCTTTTTCCGAGCACCCTGAATATTTCCGGAGACTCCATTCTGACCTTGTCATCAGTATCATTGAGCAGCTTCTCAAATACATCCATATGATCTTCATATATATCGGGATTGTTGGTAGCTATGTTTTCACTGGCCCATATAAAGCTTAAACGAACTTTGGGCTCACTGTCATCAGCAGACTTAAACATATCTTCCCAGTAAGGCTTTATAAGGCTGTAGTCTGCCCTTCCTATCCTTCCCAGAGCATTCAGTGATCTTTCTCTAAGCAGTGCATTTTCACTGTCAAGAAAAGATGCCGCTTTGGAAACCGAACATTTAATAAGATCAGGATGTTCAAGGCCCATCTCTCCTAAAAGCCACAGCGCTTTAGCAACTATCTTTTCTGACTCATGATCAAGATAAGACGTAACTAAAGGTATGCTCTCTTCCCATCTGCTCTTATCCTTAGTCAGTATTCCAAGCTGTTTGTAGAGTTCGGTCTCATGCATTTTTATCTCCCCCATATTTAGCTTCATGTCCGTTAACTTATAGTACCATAATTATATAAAAAATGCTTCCCGAAACGGGAAGCATTAATCCATTCTGTATCTTAGAAAAATCTCATTATGTCATTGAACATGACAAATATCATAAGAGCAAATAAAAGTACGAATCCGGCAAGCTGTACTATGCCTTCCTTTTCCGCAGGTACCGGTTTTCCTCTAATCGCTTCTATTAGCAGGAATACCAGTCTTCCTCCGTCAAGAGCAGGTATCGGAAGAAGGTTCATTACGCCTAAGTTTATGCTTAGAAGCATCGCTATGTTAAACATGTTTAGAAGTGTAGTCAAAAATCCGTAGGGCTTTGATACCTCTTCAACATCTCCTATGATCTTGGCCATTCCTATAGGTCCTGCCAGGTCATCCTTGCTGCCGTTTCCGCTTATCAGCATTCCCAGACATTTGACGGTCGCGACCAGTCCGTATCTGACTTCGTACAGCGAATATTTGAATATCGATGAATTCCTGCAGTCCACATACTCCATGTAGTTGGTAAGACCCATCAGGTATCTGCCCTCTTCTTCATAGAACTTGGGAACTATGACTGTAGTGTAGATCTCGCCGTCTCTTCTGTATGTGACTTCAACGGGCTTTCCGTCCTTGTTGATGACCATGTCGACATATATCTCTCTGCCCACATGTATCGTGCTTCCGTTTATCTTAAGGATCTCGTCTCCCGGCTGCAGACCGGCTTCCTGTGCGGGATATCCGTCCATAAGCTCCTTGACTACGGGCTTGTCAGATCCGTATGCCCATACGATAACAAGTGCTATTAAATATGCAAGGATGAAATTGAACATCGGTCCTGCCAGCACGGATGATATCCTTGCCCAGACTGGCGCTTCCCTGAACTTGTATGCCTTCTTTACAGGAAGCTCATCAGTCTCAACGTCTGCTATCTCTTCTTCAAGGTCATCCTCATCCTTTGGCTTTACCTGATCGAGGAGTTCTTCCTCGCTCATCCCGCCGAATATGCAGGCGCCTCCAAGAGGCAGCCATCTTAATACGTAGTAGGTTCCGTTTCTGTGAAAGCCGAAGATCTTCGGTCCCATACCAATGGAGAACTCATCGACCTGTATGCCCGCTCTCTTTGCGATTATCATATGGCCGAACTCGTGAGATACGACTATTATGCAGAAAACAAATATGAACCAGATAATAGTAGTTACTGACATTTTAATTACCCCATCCTGAAGCTATGAACTCATAGCAGTCGGCTTCAGCCTCAAGTATCTGCTCGACACTTGGTTCCTTGATAACTGCATGTCTGTTCATTGATTCTTCTATGATGTCATATATATCAAGGAAGTGGATCCTGTCATCCAAGAACAGGGCCACAGCCTTTTCGTTTGCGGCGTTTAATACGGTAGGCATGCTTCCGCCTTCCTTTATAGCTCTGTATGCGAGCTTAAGACCGAGGAAAGTATCAATGTCGGGCTCTTCAAACATGATCTGACCGAGCTTGAACAGATCGACTCTCTCTTCATCCATGGGTCTCCTGTCAGGATAGAACAGAGCATACTGTATCGGAAGCTTCATATCGGGAGTACCAAGCTGAGCAATGATACCTCCGTCAACGTACTGAACAGCTGAATGAATGATGCTCTGTGGCTGGATTACAACCTGTATCCTGTCGGGTTCCACGCCAAAGAGCCATTTTGCTTCTATTACCTCAAGTCCCTTGTTAACAAGTGTTGAAGAATCGATGGTTATCTTTCTGCCCATTGTCCAGTTGGGATGCTTGAGGGCTTCTCTCCATGTTATGTTAACCAGTTCTTCTCTTTTCTTTCCTCTGAAAGGTCCTCCGGAAGCTGTAAGAAGTATCTTTTCTATGCGCTGTTTGGGAAATCCCTGAAGTGACTGGAATATTGCACTGTGTTCACTGTCAACGGGAAGGATCTTTACGTTCTTCTTGGCTGCCAGAGGCATAATGATATGTCCCGCGCATACAAGGGTCTCCTTGTTTGCAAGAGCTATATCCTTGCCTGCATTTATGGCTGCGATCGTAGGACGTATGCCGATCATTCCGACAACGGCCGTAACGACCATATCGATCTCTTCGTCTTCACAGAGCTCGATAAGTCCGTCCATGCCTTCAAGAACAACGGTAGAGGTATCCTTTATCCTGTCTTTTAGTATGGCTGCACTTTCCTTGTCATACATGCATACCTTTTTAGGACTGAATTCACGAATCTGGGCTTCCATCGTGTCAACGCTGCTGAAAGCTGAAAGCGATATTACCTCTAGATCCTCATTATAATGTCTTGCTATATCGAGTGTCTGGGTACCGATGGAGCCGGTAGAACCCAGAATGCATATCTTCTTCATCATCAAATTCCTCTACAGAAACAGGGTTATCAGAAAATATATGAGCGGTGCGGTAACGATTACACTGTCAAATCTGTCCATGATACCGCCGTGACCCGGAATGAGTTTTCCGTAATCCTTTATATCAAAGTTTCTCTTGATGCCGCTTGCAACAAGATCACCGATCTGGCTGAAGATGCTTCCTACAGCACCGATAACTGCACAGATCCAGAGCTGGGATGCGCTGAAATCTATAACAAATATTAAGATCACACCATAGATTATGCCTGCAATGGCAGTTCCCACAACACCGCCGATCGAGCCTTCAATGGACTTTTTCGGGCTTAAAACGGGAGCAAGCTTATGCTTTCCGAACTTTACGCCCACAAAGTAAGCGCAGGTATCGCTTATCCATGCACATATGAATACAAACCATACGAGCCAGAATCCGTTCTCCTTGCATCTGGTCATATAGATATATGAAAACATGACGGGTGCATATATGACAGAAAAGAATGCGCCCATAAACAGTTCTGCCTTATAGCGCGGGAAGGTGAATACATATGCAGCCCCCATCAAAAGAAGCGACAGTATGATCCATACCGAAAAGAACTTTTCCGATAGCTGCATATAGACCATGACATAGTAGACCACTATTGATATATAGCCGATGAGTTCCAGTATGCCCGGTCTTATTCCGTTGCCATGAAGTCCTATGACTTTTGACAGTTCATAATATGCAATAAAGGATATGGCAAGAAGTATTCCCCACAAAAGTGCAGAGCCCACAAATATGCTCGCAAACGTTATCAGGAACAGAACAACTCCGCTGATGACACGTGTTTTCAAATCATTTACCTCGCAATAATTAAATCATGTATTAATAAATTCAAGCCTTTGATGAAAGTCCGCCGTACTTTCTGTCTCTGTTATTATAGGCTTCGATGGCCTTTTCAAGCTCTTTCTTGTCAAAATCGGGCCACGGCTTGTCACAGAAATAGAATTCAGAGTAGGCAAGCTGCCAGAGAAGGAAATTGGATATCCTCTGCTCTCCGCATGTCCTTATAAGAAGGTCGGGATCGGGATATTCTCCGGTATCAAGAGCCTCTGAGAGCATCTTTGAATCTATATCGTCAGCCTTGAGCGTACCTTCTTCAACCTGCTTTGCAAGCTTCTTGGCCGCTCTTGTTATCTCATCCCTGCCGCCGTAGTTGATGGCAATGGTAAAGTGAAGGCCAGTATTGTTCTTTGTAGCCTCTTCAAGATCCTCTATCTTTTCGCGTATATCCTCTGCAAGACCTGTCTTGTCGCCTATGACACGAACCTTCATGTTGTTCTTGTTTGCTCTCTTCTTGCAGTTGACCATGTAATTTCTTAGAAGCTTCATCAGAGCATCGACTTCTTCCTGGGGTCTTGACCAGTTCTCGGTCGAAAAGGCGTATACGGTAAAGTAGTTGATCCCCATGTTGTAGGTGATCTCGCACATATCCTCAACAACCTTTGCTCCCTGGACATGTCCCGCAGTACGCGGAAGGCCTTTTGCCTTTGCCCAGCGGCCGTTTCCGTCCAGTATTATGGCCACATGATTCGGTATGTTCATATCTTCTCCTAAATCGTTTAAAAACCAGAAAAAAGGGACACTCAAGTGTCCCTTTATCATATCACACTTTCATTATCTCTTTTGACTTATCATCTACAGCAGTATCGATGTCCTTGATGAATTTGTCTGTCATCTTCTGAAGCTGATCCTCGAGGTCCTTGATCTCGTCCTCGCTCACATCTTCCTTAGCAAGCTTCTTGAAAGCTTCATTGCCGTCTCTTCTGATATTTCTTACGGCTACCTTTGCATCCTCGCCTTTTTTCCTTATCTCCTTGGCAAGCTCCTTACGTCTGTCCTCTGTAAGCTCGGGGAATACGAGTCTTATTACAGCTCCGTCGTTTGAAGGAGTGATTCCTACGTCTGATGCAAGGATCGCTTTTTCTATCTCTTTGATAAGAGTCTTTTCCCAGGGAGCGATCTGGATCATTCTTGCTTCGGGAACGGATATATTTCCAACCTGCTGAATGGGAGTAGGTGTTCCGTAGTAGTTAACCTTTATCTTATCCAGAACATGCGGATTGGCTCTTCCTGCCCTTATCGTCTGATAATCTGCCAAAAGATAGTCGTATGCCTTCTGCATCTTTTCGTTGTAAACTTCGATTCTTGAATCCATTGATAACCTCCAATTTAGTAGTTTGTTTATACCGTAACCTTGGTTCCGTTAAAATTGCCCCTGATGGTGTTTACTATGCTGTTCTCATCATTGAGGTTGAATACCCACATTTCCTTCTTGTTGTCTCTTGCCATGATCGATGCCGTCATGTCGACAACCTGAAGATTCTTTGCTATTACTTCATCTATTGTGATCTCATCAAATTTCTTTGCATTAGGATTTGTCTTGGGATCCGAGTCATATACTCCGTCGACAGCCTTTGCAAGAAGTATTACATCGGCTTCGACCTCTATGGCTCTTAAGACTACACCTGTATCTGTTGAGAAGTAGGGATGACCCGTGCCTCCCGCAAAGAATACGACCTGTCCCTTTTCAAAGTACTTGTTTGCACGATCCTTGCTGAACAGCTTTGTGAATGCTCCTATCTCAAAAGGTGTCAGGATGTTTGTCATCATTCCGACGCTTCTGAATATCTCGGATACATAGATGCAGTTCATGACTGTTGCGAGCATTCCTATCTGATCGGCTTTTGTCCTGTCGATGTTCTCGCTGCTTCTTCCTCTCCAGAAGTTTCCGCCGCCTATCACTATACCGACCTGTGTGCCTTCATCGACTATCTGCTTTACCTGAAGGGCTACGCCTCTTACAGTCTCCTCGTCAAATCCCTGCTTTTTGTCTCCGGCAAGTGCCTCGCCGCTAAGCTTGAGCATGATACGCTTCATATTCATTTCCTTTCGTGACCGTTAATCTCTGAAGAATGCTGAAGGGCTGACATCCGCATAGCACTGTGAACACATACCCTCAACGGCTGCACCGTTGTTTATCTGTACGGCCTTTGATTTGATATTTCCCATAACGATGGCGGTAGAATCGAGGATTACAGGACCGTGTACGTCTATATCGCCCTTTATGGCACCCGATACAACGGCACTCGTTGCATATATGTTTCCTCTTACCACTGCCTTTGATCCGATCTTAATGGCGCCTGTGCTCATAAGATCACCGGTAACATTGCAGTTAGCCGCGATGATGTTGGATGCTTCGGCATTACCGTTTATCTCGCCAGTTATATTAAGCTCGCCGTATACCTTTACATTTCCGTTTACGCATCCCATGACATCAAGAGAACCGCTTGAGAGCATATCTCCGTTTATGGTCATGTTTGCTGTTACTACGGCAAGTTCGTCTGTTGCCTGGTATTCATCCTTGGGGCTTGCTTCAAATGAAGGCTTGCTCTCATGTGTCGGTCTGCTCTCATAAACAGGCTCCTCTATCTTTGGCATATGAACCTCAGGTACGGGTTCAGGCTCTTCTTCAACAACAGCTGCTTTAGCCATTGCTGCCTTTGCCGCAAAGCTCATCTCTTCCGAAGCGGAAAATCTCTGGGAAGGAGCCTCCTCATATCTTGATTCGCTTTCTTCCGCATTGGCGGCTACCTGATCAAGGAATGAACCGAGTGCTTCCTCTATCTGCGGAACCTCTTCGTCTGCCTCTTCGATCTCGGTATGGTCTATACCCATAGACTCTTCGGCAGCTGCAAATACATCAAGCTCACTCTCTTCCTTTAAAGGCTTTTCATCAACAGCCTTGTCCTCACCGGCCAGTTCACTTACTGCCAGCGATAAATCTTCTTTCAGATCCTGAAAAAAACCCATCTGATCTTCCTCCGTAACTAATCTCTATTCTTCTTCAAATACCGGTGACAGATGCTGTACCGGCTGGGTGTCGTCATCTATCGGCAAGATATCACAGTCGCCTCTTGCCTTTATGCCTTCGATTATACCGGGCAGTGCCGCTACCGTGGCATTCTTTTCCGCGGCGTCATGCATGAGTACTATCGCAGTCTCATGTGCATCGATCCCTGAAAGAACATTTGCGGTTATCGTTGCTGCACTCGGTGCGGGACTCGTTGCATCCTGGCTCGATATGTTCCAGTCAAAGTATTCATAGCCTTTTTCATGCATGAGCGCACAAAGATCGCTCATCGCCACTGAACTTACACTGTTGCTCGATCCGCCCGGAAATCTTAAGTATCTGGCCTCTATCCCTGTCGTTTCTTTTATATATGTGCTCAGTCTGTCGATATCGGCAGTAAAGCTTTCGTTTGAGCTGTATATATCACGGTATACATGAGAATAGGAGTGCATACCTATCGTATGTCCCCTGTCTGCTATCTCCTTATACCACTCGGGATGCTTTTGGGCCTGATATCCGGTCACAAAGAACGTGGCCTTTACATCATATTCATCCAGGATATCAAGTATCTTTTCCGTATTTGAACTGGGTCCGTCATCGAATGTAAGATATACCTTCTTATTTGACGATTCCTCGATCTGCGCTTCCTTTACAGGTTCAGCCGCCTGATTTGACAAAAGATCCTCTTCTTTAATCACCTGATCGGCTCTGTCTGCGATCATCGAATCAAGTGCCTCGTCTGCTGAACTCTTTAACATGTATGTGAGCTCGAGCTTTGAGACCTGATCACTCAGTTCATCTACCTTTTTATCAAGCCGCGTGACATATATAAGTGCCGTAGTACTTATGATCAGCGGTGTTATGATCATTACAAGAAACAGTGTTACCAGAAAACCTTTTATAAAATTAACACGTTTCCGTCTTGAGACGGACAAATTGTCATCACTCATAGATTAATTGCAAAACACTCCGAACTTATTATACAAATGATACACGTCTTTTGCAATAAACGAATGGTTAAATTTAAAATACCACCCGTTCTTTAAATCAGAGCGGGTGGCACGTTAAATTAGGTATTATTTTATAACAAGACAGCCGTCATTTACATCTATGACCACCTTGTCTCCGTCTTTGGCTCTTCCTTCTAAGATCGCCTTACCGACCAGGGTCTCGATATGCTTCTGGATGAATCTCTTAAGAGGTCTTGCTCCGTATACGGGATCATATGCCTGATCAACGATAAAGTCTGTTGCCTTGTCGGTAAGCTTTATCTCAAGCTCCCTGTCAGACAGCCTCCTGTTAAGATCGGCTATTATAAGACCGACGATGTTGCTTATATTGTCCTTTGTCAGCGGCTTAAACATAATTATCTCATCTAATCTGTTTAGAAACTCGGGTCTGAAGCTTGCCTTCAGCTCCTCGTTAACAGCCTCTGCGGCTTCATCGGTGATATTTCCGTTTTCGTCTATTCCCTCTAAAAGATACTGGGCTCCGATGTTGCTGGTCATTATAAGGATAGTATTCTTAAAGTCTATCAGTCTTCCCTGTGAATCGGTTATACGACCGTCATCAAGTACCTGAAGAAGCGTATTGAACACATCGGGATGAGCCTTTTCGACCTCATCAAAAAGAATGACAGAATACGGCTTTCTCCTTACAGCCTCAGTGAGCTGACCGCCTTCCTCGTATCCTACATATCCGGGAGGAGCTCCGATCAGTCTGCTTACTGAAAACTTCTCCATATATTCACTCATATCGAGTCTTATCATGTTGTTCTCGTCATCAAACAGACACTCTGCAAGTGACTTTGCAAGCTCTGTCTTTCCGACACCGGTAGGTCCCATAAAGAGGAATGAACCGATGGGCTTTCCGGGATCCTTTATACCTGCCTTGCTCCTGATAATGGCTTCCGTTACCTTTGTAACGCCCTCATCCTGACCTATGACTCTCTTATGAAGTTCCTCATCAAGATGAAGAGTCTTGTTTCTCTCGGATTCGTTAAGCTTAGAAACAGGTATGCCTGTCCAGCGCGATACTATCCTTGATATCTCGTCTTCCTCCACAGCCTTGTGAACGAGTGAGAGTTCCTTGTTCTCGTTATCCTTCTTTGTCTGTTCAAGCTGTTTTTCAAGTTCGGGTATGGTGCCGTATATCAGTTCAGACTGCTTTGCTAGATCGCCCTGGCTGTTTGCTATGTCAAGAGCTGTCCTTGCTGCATCTATCTGTTCTCTGAGTTCATTTTCCTTATCAACGCTGTTCTTTTCATTCTCCCAGCGTGCATTGAGTGAATCGAGCTGTTCATGCATGTCGGCAAGCTCTGCTTCAAGACTCGACAATCTGTCCTTACTTGCCTTGTCATCCTCTTTTTTAAGAGCCATGGCCTCGATCTCAAGCATGTTTACCTTACGCTGAAGCTCATCTATCTCGGTGGGTTTTGAATCCATCTCGGTCTTAACAAGAGCGCATGCCTCATCAACAAGGTCTATTGCCTTGTCTGGAAGGAATCTGTCTGATATATATCTGTCAGATAAAACTGCTGCCGCAACAAGGGCATTATCCCTTATCTCGACACTGTGGAATACCTGATATTTCTCCTTTAAGCCTCTGAGGATAGAGATGGTCTCCTCAACTGTAGGCTCATCGACCATGACAGGCTGGAAACGTCTGGCAAGAGCAGCATCCTTTTCGATATACTGCCTGTACTCGTCAAGAGTGGTCGCACCTATGCAGTGAAGCTCACCTCTTGCAAGCATGGGCTTAAGCATGTTTCCGGCATCCAAGGCTCCATCTGTCTTTCCTGCACCCACGATGGTATGCAGCTCATCTATGAAGAGTATTATCTCGCCGTCACTCTTTTTAACTTCATCAAGAACGGCCTTTAATCTTTCCTCAAATTCTCCTCTGTACTTTGCACCCGCGACAAGTGCTCCCATATCAAGAGAGAATATCTTCTTGTTCTTAAGCCCGTCGGGTACGTCTTCCTTTGCAATACGCTGTGCAAGACCTTCAACGACTGCGGTCTTACCTACACCGGGTTCACCGATAAGAACCGGATTGTTCTTTGTCTTTCTTGAAAGTATCCTTATGGAATTTCTTATCTCGTCATCCCTTCCGATAACGGGATCCATCTTTCCGCTCTTTGCCTTTGATACGAGTTCTATACCGTATTTTTCGAGTACATCGTATGTAGCCTCGGGATTATCGCTTGTTACTCTCTGATTTCCTCTTACAGACTGCAGGGCCATCAGAAATCTTTCCCTGGTTATTCCGTACTCTGTAAATATAGCCTTTAATTCCTTATTGGGATATTTGATCATGGCAAGGAACAGATGCTCTACCGCAACATATTCATCGCCCATGGCTTTCATCTCGTCCTCGGCCATGGTGAGAGCCTTGTTTAGATCTGCTCCGACATATGTCTCACCGCCAGAAACCTTAACTCTCTTTTCAATGGATTTCTCCGCCCTGTCGCAGAAATGCTCGACGTTGATCTCCATTTTTTCGATAAGGCTCTTTATCAGGCTGTTGTCAAGTTCAAGAAGAGCAAACAGAAGATGCTCCTGTTCTATCTCCTGATTTCCGTATCTCACTGCCAGGCTCATACTGTCATTTATCGCCTGCATGGACTGCTGTGTAAACTTATTGATATTCATAAAGCCTCACCTCCTCAGACTCCAATATATCACCATGAATTCTTTAATCAATTAACAAACCTTGAAATAAATATAAACTATTTATTAAGGCAGAAGATCATAGATAAGCTGTGCCTTTTTCCTGTAGTCTGTTGCAAGCTTTGAATGCCAGTTTTTTATAAGATCGAGGTTGCCTTCAACTGCTGCCTCTTCAAGAGCCTTTGCCCTGTCAAATACCTGCTTGTCACCTACTGTCCTTGCTGTGCTCTTTAGGGCATGAACCTTTATCTCATAGGTCTTCCAGTCTTTTGCCTTGATCGCTTCGTCAAGCTCCTTTATCCTGGTCTCTGAAGACTTTGCATAGTCACTTAATATCTCTTTATAGAATGCCTCGTCCTTTCCACAGAACGCCAGACCTTCCTTTGTTGAGACCCCGTTATCATCAAGAGTCTTAAGTACAAAGGCCATGTCTATCTTATCTTCCTGCATCCTGGTTTCATCAGCAGGAGCAAACTCAAGGATGTCATCATCTGCAGGTTCAACTTCAAGTGTATCTGATTCAGTCGCTTCATCATCTCTTTGTCTGTACTCGACTATTCTTTCATCCAGATATTTGCCGAGAGTATTTTCAAGCACCTTGACTTCGACAGGCTTTGAAAGATAATCATCAAATCCCGAAGACAGGTAGAGATCTCTTGCACCGACGACTGCATTTGCGGTTAACGCGATCACCTTGCAGTCCTTTCCTATGAGAGAATCCTCTCTTGCCTTCTTAAGAGTCTCTATACCGTCCATCTTGGGCATCATATGATCGAGTAGAATGATGTCATACTCATTCTGCCTCATCTTATCGAGTGCCTCTTCGCCGCTTTCAGCCATATCGGGTTTTATGCCGTTTAGCTTTAATAGATTAGCGATTACCTTTAAATTCATCTCATTGTCATCGACAACGAGCAGGCGTGCTTTGGGAGCATAAAGATATGTTGTCTCATCCTTTTTCTTTGCTGCTTCCCTTGCCTTTAGTTCATAGTCGCCTATGGGCTTAAGATCGATGATGGTCTGTTCAACTTCAAAGGAGAATTCGCTTCCTTTTCCGTATTCACTCTCTACCTCAAGCTTTGACCCCATCATGTCAAGGAGTCTTGTAACGATCGCCATGCCCAGACCTGTTCCCTCGATGTTCCTGTTTCTGGTCTCATCAAGTCTGGTGAATGATTCAAAGAGTCTTTCTATATCTTCCTTCTTTATTCCTATACCGGTATCCTTTACCCTTACTGCAAGGTTTACGGTCTCATCCTTTACCTTGTTACCGCTTATATAAAGGTCAACCCTTCCCTGTTTGGTATATTTAACTGCGTTGGTAAGCAAGTTTACTATTACCTGGCTTATCCTCATGTCATCACCAAACAGCGCAGAGGGAAGGTTTGGATCTATATGAGCCTCAAATTCAAGGCCCTTGTCCTCTGCTCTCTGTGAGATCGAATTTATGACATTTTCTATCATCGCAGCCGTGTCATATCTGACAGGGCTGATCTCCATCTTTCCTTCCTCGATCTTTGAAAAATCAAGAATCGTATTGATCAGTCCCAGAAGCGTCTTTCCTGCAGACTGGATATTTGATGCATAGTCCTTTATCTGATTATCCTTGCTTTCTCTTAGGATCATCTCATTCATTCCGAGGACTGCATTAATGGGAGTCCTTATTTCATGAGACATCTGTGCAAGGAAGATAGACTTTGCCTTTCCGGCGTTAACTGCGGTCTCAGCTGCCTCGACAAGCTTTTCGTTTGTCTCCTCCTGCCATCCGATGAATCTGTTGATCATGATGAATACGGTGATGATCGATACGGCAAGCATCACAAGGAAGATGAATGCCATGGCAAGAAGTGTTCCGTATATGCTCCACCAGTTCTGAACTACTATTACGGTAAAGCCTGACAGGCTGCTCTTTTCGGCGCAGCATGCGACATATCTTCCGTCATAGTCACGCATTCTGAACACGCTTCCCTTGTGGTAGACTTCGGCATACTCGGTATCCTCGATATTTACGCTCTTTTCATCGCTCATCTCGTATTTCTTGTCGGGATGGTTGATGATGGTTCCGTCCTGGTCGACCATGAATGCGTAGCCTTCCTCGTTGTAGCTGTCATCAAGTACGTCGATGAGCTTGTCGATGAAACAGTCTATGGCGAATATTCCTAAGAAATCTCCTTCATTGGAATATACGATCCTTGAGAAAGTGATACAGTAAAGTCCTGTCTGGGCATCAAAGTAAGGTGCCGAGATACTGTATCCGTCTCCGGAACGCTCGGTATCGAGATACCACTGTCTCTCCTCAACCCTGTAGTCGGGATCGGGTACCCAGCCGTTGTTCATTATAACGGGATGCTCGTTATACGGGTTTGCCATGTAGCAGAAGCTCATCTCGCTGTAGTTCTTTGCGACATCGTTAAGCCACTTGACGGCATCATCGTAATCATCCATTACAGAAGGATCGGCTACTATGACATCGGTGAACATTCGCAGTATGCTCTGCTGCTGCAGCATCCACTGGGAAAGTTCGCTGTTATATCTGTCAGCCTCCCTGTTTATCCTTGTAGCTCCCCATTTGGTCGCCGTACCAAGACATAGGATCAGTCCGACAAGCAAAGCTCCGATCATGATGCCTATGATACCGTTTCTTATATATCTGCTCGATGCCGATACCTTTCTTGTTTCCTTTCTCTTGATATCAGCTTCGTCAAGATCTGATCTAAGTATGCTCGAATAAGAAAAGAGGTTATCCATCTTTTCCTGCAGTCGTTTTCCGGCTTCTCTCAGCTCCCTTATCTCATCATCCGGGCCTGTCGACTGGCCCTTTAGCGATCTGTCGCTTATCTTTAAGATGTCATCAAGAGGCTTTCTTAGATCTCCCGAAAGACCCGAGATAAAGTTTTCCGTTGCAGCTAAAGTGTTTTCCGCCTTTGCCTGGTTGTTTACACTCACCATGTAGAAAACTACTATTACCATGACCATTAAAAGGTCTATGGCACCCAACATTATCATCTGCTTATAGATCTCTGCATAGAAGGATCCGCTCGCAACGCTTAATATCAGCTGCCAGTCATTGTTTGTCTCGCTGCTGAATATGATCCTCTTGCTGCCTGCTATCTTTACATCAAACGAACGGTGCTCGTTTGAAGCTACGACTCTGTCAAATATATCAACATACTCGGGCAGAACGTCATTTAATTTCTCGCCCTGGTAGTCTGTCTCGGAACAGCCCACGATCGTTCCTTCCTTTGTAACGATCATGGCAAACTGCTCGTTACTGTTACCCATCCTCTCGATGGTATCCTGAACCTTTGAAAGGGTAAAGTCCATCGCGGTTACTACATTTCCGTCAGATAAGATATTTGAAAGCGTAAAGCAGATATCACCCGTTGCCGCATCTATGTAGGGCTCGGATATATATATCATGTCGGGATTCTGCTTTGCACCCGTATACCATACACGCTCCACGGCATGATACTGGGAAGGCATGTCAAAATCGGGGATGATGGTCCAGTTTGTGGAAGCCGCATAGACATTGAAGCAGTTGCCTCCGCTGAGATCATAGTAGTACTGCTTCTGCTCCTTGATATAATCCTCGACCTCTGCAAGATCCGCCTTATCGTTCATGAGCTGCTCTATGCCCATGGAGAATCGAAGCAGATTTCCTTCCGCATCGGATATGGTCTCCTGAAGATCGCCCTTTATGCTGTCTATCTGAATGGTACCGATCTTGCCTGTCTGATCGGTTCCGGCATGATATATGACATTGATGTTTATGGTTATTACTGTGATAAAGATCAGAGCTATTATGACTATGAAGCTCGTGCTGATCCTTCTAGTCTTGTTCTTTCTCTCGCCTGTTCTTTTGTCTTCCAGAAGGAGCATGAAGCCGAGAAAGCCGATAGACTCAAAGAAAAGCTCAACGGGGATCGAAAAGATTCCCTGTACGACTATGCCTAGAATGGCAATGGAAATAAGGGTTAGAGTGGATGATCTGTCCATCCTTGAGAGTCTGTTCTTGTATTTAAAGAAATATACGACACCTATCAGGATGTATATGGCAGCTATGGCATACAGTATCCAGATAAAGTCACCCCTTGAATATTTGAGATTTTCATCTATATAGAATAAATACTTTGTAAAGGGATTTATAAAGATCAGTATCTCACCAAAGATACAGGGAAGAGCAAAGCCTATAAAGAAGCCTGCAGACTTCTCCCTTGCGATCCCTGTCATGTTCAGGATATATAGAGTGAACATGAAGGAGAGAATGTTGTGGCATATAAAGTATGACTCGTTTAATGAATTTAAGATAAACGCGCTTGAAAATGTCAGATAATCCTCGGCTGTTACCTCCAAAACAGATGACAGTGCTGATATCATGAGCGTGATTAACAGCATGAGATATGAAAAATGCTGGCTCTGCAGCTTTTTGCCTATCCCTTTCGGGAAGGGTATGTAAAGCTCCCTTCTGTTCTTTATGCAGTCTATCAGACAAAACAGCGCTATCACAAATGCGCTTATCTCCAAGATGATCTCATTCATTCTAAATCATTCCCCTATGCTCTATAGCTTTCCTTCGGTCCCAGATACGAATACGGCATCTGTAATCCTTCTCTTGACAAGATGATCTTGTCAAATGACACGTTCGGGCTTCCCGCATGAATGTAAATGCAGTTTTTTCCCTTTTTGAGCGTGATCCTGCTTCTTATCCTTCTTACGTTGTCAAGTACGCCGTCACACCACTGCGGGCAGGTATGTCCCGCATAGAAATCCTTTTCAACCGCATTAAGAGCGATCTTTTCGCCTTCGTTGGCCGATATGTAAAGGATCATGTCATCACCCTTTACAACGGGATTTCTTGAAAGGACGTCCACTTCAACGTTATAGACACCGTCACTGTTTGCGATTACATCGTATCTCAGGCTTGGAGCATTATCATCGCCGCGATAATCCTTTGTAACGGGATAGCATTTGACAGCATTTTTCTCTCTTCCCAGATACTTTATTATCTTGTAGCCGTCTCTCTGGCTCGAGCCTTTTGATTCATTGTAGTGATCGGCCATTATGCTTATAATGCCGCTGCTCTCAAAAAAGGCATCGCCTCTTGGCTGAGGTATCGGAGCCGCAAGCAGTCTTGCTTCAAAGGATGTGGTGTCTCCGTTATCGAATTTTATGTTAACCTTAAGGCGTGCTTCCTCAGCGTTATTTAGCTTGGTTTTGTCACATTTAAGTCCTATGACTGATCTCGCATTGTTTGTTATGTCAACCTTTTCAGGTGTCTTTGTTATCTCAAGCCAGTCCTTGTCGGATATGACTTCATATTCAAAGCCCACATCACCCCTGCTGTCTATGTAGATGCATGTCTCATCGGTATCGCCCGCTGTCATATCCGCATTGTACATGGGCTTTCCGAACTGCCAGTGATCTCCGTATGTCTGACCAGTGCCGTTTTTGAAATATGCAAATATCTTTGGCTTGTGTATGGGATTAACATATACGGAAAGAGGATATCCCCAGTCATAGTCATCCCAGGTCCTAAGCCCGGTATGGCCCGATTCCATCATGTGTATCCATTTGCCGTCAATAAATGAGTTGTACTCATCTATTATATCTCCCATGAGTTTTGTTCTCTCACTTGCCCTGTCGGCATAGATATTTGCGCTGATGCTCCTGTTCTTTGCAAGGAATGCGTTTATCCCTGCTTCAAGCTGCATCAAAAGAATGTTTAGGCTTGCCTTTATCTGATAGTAGAACATGCTCATATAGGCAGTCTTTGCACTGCCGTCTATCTCATCCTTAAGCTCTTCGCATATCTTAAGCAGCTCTTCTGCTTCCTCCATTACACGCTCACTCTCGTTAAAGCTCACGGGAGCATATGTGAATGATGATAGAGATTCGGGTTTTCTAAGTGCATTGTATCTTGTAGCGCCTTCGATCAGCTTTAAGAGCTTATCCTTGCACTCTGACATATCTGCATGGAAGTGCTTGTCTATCCATTCGCTCACAAATGTATCTATCATATCGGGAGCGCTCCATGTCTCGTAGTCATACGCAAGAGCCATGAAATACGTGAGAGGATACTCGTTGCCCTTAAGATCTCCGACGTTTACTATCCATTCTCTCTTAACGCCGTACTCGTATGCCTGTGTCATCTGCTCCCAGATCTTTGAAAGCCTGCTCGTATTCTGCCATTCGTAGCTTATAGGCCCTCCGTGGTAATCGAAATGATAGTACATTCCGTATCCGCCCGGATGATCTCTTTCATCTTCTTTCGGAAGTCCCCTGGTATTTGCCCAGTTATCGTCACTGAGCAAGAAGATGACATCCTTGAGTTCATCCCAGTCCTTTAGTCCTTCACAGTTCTCATCTCCGTAGTAGTAGTCTTCCACTTCCTTGTAGATCGCAAGGACTCTCGGGATCTTTTCAAGGTCTTCATTTACACACTCCTTTATAAGCTTATGCTGGGTAAGTATCGCATCCTTTACTACCTTTATGTTGTCAGCCATCGTGGCATCCTCGCCAAGAAGCTTTGAGTCTGCTTCACCGCGCATGCCTATGGTTATGAGATTTTCAAATTTCTTGTTCCTTAAAAGACCGTCACGCCAGAATGCCGTTATGGCTTCCTTGTTCTCTGTAAAGTTCCATGCATTGCTCTGTCCGTACTGGCTGTATATATGCTGCCATTCCTCTCCGGCGCGGCACAGCGGTTCATGATGGGATGTACCCATGATGATGCCGAGCGTATCTGCAAGTCTGGCACTCTCAATGCCCGGTCCGTCCTCGGAAAAAGTTGATGTCCACATGGCGGGCCATAAAAAGTTTCCTCTCATCCTTAAAAGGAAGATGAAGAGCTGTCTGTAGCATTTGGCATTGAAGCCTCCGAATCTGTCACGGCTCCATCCTCCGAATGCGGGCCATTCATCGTTTATAAAGAAGCCTCTGTATTCGACCGAGGGCTGCTTTGAAACAAATATGCCTTCGCTTATCTCCTTAAGAGATTTGTCTTTTTCAAAGAACTCTTTAGTTAACATAACATCGCTCTGTTTTAGAGGGATACTGTCACCCATATATACAAGGGATGTAACGCCTATGGCCTCTGATATCTCAAACATGCCGTAGATGGTTCCGCGCTTGTCCGATCCTGCCACTATAAGTACTTGACCGGTTCGGTCAGCATCTATATTTGCAAACTCGGTCTCAAATATCATAAAGCTTTCCTTCTTATCCTTTATGACACTTGTGTCGATAAGTTCCTTTTCTTCCAGGGCGCTTAGAATGGCGCTCTTTCCTACAGTGGCAAATACGATAACGCGATCATCCATGCACTCAAATGTAAAGGCTGCGATGTAGGGTCTCTTGTCGCATACGCTCTCTATATCGTCAGCTATCACATCAGCTATTCTCTTTACGCCCTCATCGGCACTGTCCTCGACAAGAAGCTCGGCCGAGATGTTGTTTTTAATGATATCAAAATTCATGCAGATCCCTTCCTGTGTGAATTCCAACTGTATGTTTTCATTATTTATGTAAACCGCTATCCAAGCAGTTTCTTAAGTTCGTGATAGAGTCTTGAAACGGGAAGACCGACAACATTAAAGTAGTCTCCCGATATCTTTTCAATATATTTTGCAAAGCCTCCCTGTATGCCGTAGGCGCCTGCCTTGTCCAGAGGCTCCCCGCTGTCGACATAGGCAGTTATCTCATCTTCGTCCAGATCGTATACGCTCACTCCCGTTCTTTCAAAGAAGCTGTGCTCTCCTACCCTTCCGTCAGATGACATGAATACAAAGCTCACACCGGTATATACGCTGTGCTCCTTGCCAGAGAGCTTTTTAAGCATGAGGATCGCCTCATCATCATCCTTTGGCTTTCCCAAAATCTCATCGTCCACGGCTACGATTGTATCCGCTCCTATGATTATAAGATCCCTGTCGCTTGCTATATCGGAATGCTTTTCATTGTATGCCTTTATCATCGATGCCACATCAAGCGCCTTTTGAAGCGAAAGCTCCATGCAGACTTTTTCGGGATCTGTACTTGTGATCTTTTCCTCGCATGCAGATACGCAGATCTCAAATTCAAAGCCTGTCTGTTCCAAAAGCTGTTTGCGGCGCGGTGAACCCGATGCCAGTATTATCTTGTATGAATCAAACATAGTCAGTCCTCTTTTTGCCCTACCTTTTAGTATACTAAATATCTCAAATATATGCTAGAATATGCCTATGGATATTTTTGATTACATGAGGGAAACAAATAAGGAAAAGGAATCTCCCCTGGCAGCCAGACTTCGTCCTTCAACTCTTGATGAGGTTGTGGGCCAGGAGCACATAATAGGCAAAGACAAGCTGCTGTATCGTGCTATCAAGGCCGACAAGCTGAGCTCTGTAATCTTTTACGGACCTCCCGGTACCGGAAAGACGACACTCGCAAAAGTCATTGCAAATACGACAAGCAGTGAGTTCATGCAGATAAATGCGACTACTTCGGGAAAGAAGGATATGGAGGATGTCGTTGCAAAAGCAAAGGACATAGCCGGCATGTACGGCAAGAAGACTATCCTCTTTATAGATGAGATACACCGCTTCAACAAGGCCCAGCAGGACTACCTTCTTCCCTATGTGGAGGACGGTACCATCATCCTTATAGGCGCCACCACGGAAAATCCCTACTTTGAGGTAAACGGGGCTCTCATCTCCCGTTCACATATATTTGAATTAAAGCCGTTAAGCATTGAGAACATAAAGACTCTTATAATGCGTGCCATCACAAGCGATAAAGGCATGGGTGCATACAATGCGGATATAACCGATGAAGCACTAAACGGCCTTGCCGATATCTGTGACGGCGATGCAAGACATGCATTAAATGCGATAGAGCTTGCGATCCTAACAACGGATAAGTCAGATGACGGAAAGGTCCATATAACACTTCCGATAATAGAAGACTGCATCCAGAGACGCGTCATGAGATTTGACAAGACCGGAGACAATCACTACGATACGATCTCCGCATTTATAAAGAGCATGCGCGGTTCGGATCCCGATGCTGCCGTATACTATCTTGCAAAGATGATAGAGAGCGGCGAGGATGTGAAGTTCATAGCGCGCAGGATCATGATATGTGCCAGCGAGGATGTGGGCAATGCGGATCCGCAGGCTCTCCAGGTGGCTGTTGCTGCCGCTGCCGCAGTGGAAAGAGTCGGCTGGCCCGAATCAAGCATCATCCTGTCTCAGGCTGTTACATATGTGGCGACCGCTCCAAAGAGCAACGCTGCGGTATGCGCGATCGAAGAAGCTCAAAGTGCTGTAAGAGAAACAGGCAATCTGCCTGTTCCCGTTCATCTGCAGGATGCTCACTACAAAGGAGCAGCAAAGCTTGGTCACGGCATAGGCTATAAATATGCACATGACTACAAGAATAACTATGTAAAACAGCAGTATCTGCCTTATGAGCTGTCCGGCAAGGAATTTTACAGACCGTCGGATAACGGCTATGAAGTAAAGATAAAGGAACACATGAAAAAGCTTAAAAAAGAAGCCGAGTGATCCTACAGACTGTCCCATTTGAGTGAGATCAGATCTACGATCTTTTGATCGATCTTTGGAATCTTTTTTACATTTTCGTTTAATGTCTTTCTTATACCCTCGACAGCACTCTCTCCGAGGCTGTCATAGCCGATGAAGGACTCTTTTTTATCGTAATAGAACTTGATGTCTTTTGCTATGTTGTTTGAACTGCTCATATCATACTGCCTTGCCAGTATCTTTCCTTCTTTAAGGTATGATTCCATAAGATCTTCCTTACCCATGACCGCACAGATATAGGCTTTCATTACAAGAAAGAGCGCCTCGAATTTTGAAAGATATCCTGTTTCCTTTGTTTTGAACATCCTTATTAGCGTCAGTGAGTTTTCGCACAGTTCAAAGGCTGAATCTGTGCTTTTTTTATCTTTCCTCATCGTAAGAGCCATCATCATATAGCTTGCGCAGTTTAAAAGCCCGAACAGATTTTTTATGATCCCTTCTGTACTGCACTTTAAAGACTCGTCTGTTTCACCCATCTTCAGATAAGTAAAAGCCATGACAGCATCGCTTATCCCCGCGAAGTTGTTTTCCTTAAATATCTTTATCGCCTTTTTCTCATCAAAAAACGCATAGCATGAAGCGATATTTAAGTTTATGGTAAATTCATTTATCCTGGGATCGTCATTCTGTGACAGATGATCCTTTGCATCCTCATACAGCTTTATAGCCTGTCTGGCTGCCTTCATATCCTCTTTTTCAAGCGCCATCAACTGATACAGTGATGCCGATGTATAGCATATCAGAAAATTATGAGGATATCTTGTAAGAGCATCCCTTGATACAGTCAAAGCCTCATCAAACTTATGCATTCCAGAAAGCTCATATATCTGATCTACTATATCCTTTATCTTTTTTGAAGAGATATCATATCCAAGGAGTGCATCGATCGATACATCAAAAAAATCCGCAAGTATGGCGATAGTCTCTATATCGGGGGTGTTGCTCGCACTCTCCCACTTGGAGACTGCACCTACGCTCACATCAAGTATCTCGGCAAGCCTCTCCTGTGTCAGTCCCTTTTCCTTCCTCAGTTTTTTTATATTCTCATGCAGTCTCAGCTTCATATATGTTTCCTTTCTTAATATCAAGTGCCGGATTTAGGATGATGAATACAAGCACAAAGATCATCATCAGTATGCCGCACATCATTATGATCTCATCTGTTTCAAAATATGACTTTAAAAGTCCGACTATCATGGAGGTCACCGGGATAGCCGCAGTCGATGCTGCCACAAAGACTGCTGAGGACCTTGCTATGAACCTCTTGTCAACGATCGATATGAACCTTATGTTTGCTACTCCCGACATTAACGTGGCGCTGCATGTCATCACTAAAAAGCAAAGAGCAGCCGAGAGATATTTTAAGATCTCTGCTTCAAATATCTTTGAGGCGATTGATACAGCGATGATCCCGCTTCCAAGGATCGTGCAGAAATATATGACGATCTTTTTTGCACTTAATTTGCGTGACACAACAGGTATGAGTGATGCTCCAAGTATCGCGCCTGTTGATCCAGCCATGCCTATAACGCTCAGCAGAGAGCTGTCCATCTTAAAGCACTCGCTAACAATGGGCGCCTGAAGCGAATTTATCGGTACAAGGATGATATTTAAGATGACAGCTAACAGGATATAATTTATCATCACAGGTTCATTTCTTAAATATCTTATCCCTTCCTTTAATGAAACAAGATATGATCCATTTGATACAGAAGCATTCTTTTGTTCGCTTTTATTGCATCTGATCGATAAAACGATAAAAGCCGAGATGATAAATGTGATGATATCTATGATCATCACAAAGCTTAGACTGACTTTGGCTATTATGATGCCTGCAAGTCCTGTTCCGAGCATTGTAACCGCACCGCTTACCATTGAATTTAAGCTCATTGCCTTAGTCAGGTCCTCATTTTTTACGATCATCGGGATAAATGAAGTTGATGCCGGCATGTTAAATGATTCTATCGTCGATACCGCTATCGTAAATGCAGCCATCACCCATCCGTTTGCATGACCCGAAACAAACACAGCAAGAAATGATGTTAAGAGCAACGCTCTTAAAATATGCGTAAATACTATGACGTTTTTCTTGTTTAGTCTCTCGACCACTGCCCCTGCAAAAGGCGAAACGATGACATTGGGCAATATATTGAGTCCGAATACGATCGCCGACCATGCACCGTTTTGCGTGATCTTATAGACAAGCCATGCAAATGCGACCGCATCGAGCGAATCTCCGAATCTGTTGACTGCCGTTGAGATGAGCAGCCTTCTGTAATCTGTCTTACTTAAAAGTTTTCTGTAATCTGTCTTCTTATCAGCCATAAACATTTACCTCTTTTCTTTTTTTGTTTATGACTTGATTCTATCCTTTCCACTGTTTGATTTTAACATACTATATGTACATTTAGTAAAGAAATTATTTTCCATTCTGGAAAGTTTTAATTCGGACAAAAAAATAAGGCCGTGTCTTAGGACACAGCCTTAGCTTATTTCACTTATTTAATGCATGCCTTTACTGCTTCAGCGACCTTTACGGCTACCTGGGGATCGAATGCCTCAGGCATCACATTGTCTTCGCTAAGCTTATCTTCGGGAACAAGATCAGCTATAGCGAGTGCAGCTGCAAGCTTCATCTCCTCTGTGATCTGTCTTGCTCTTCCTTCGAGAGCTCCCTTGAAGATTCCGGGGAATGCTACAACGTTGTTTACCTGGTTGGGGAAATCACTTCTTCCCGTACCGACAACACGTGCACCGGCTGCCTTTGCTTCATCAGGCATGATCTCGGGTACCGGATTTGCCATAGCAAAGATGATTGAATCCTTGTTCATTGTCTTTACCATGTCAGCTGTAAGTGTTCCGGGGCCTGATACACCGATGAATATATCTGCATTCTTTATTACATCTGCAAGCTTGCCCTTTTCATCAGCAGGATTTGTTATCTTTAGCATTTCCTTCTTAGAGCTGTTTAAATCTGTTCTCTCAGAGCTTATAGCACCGCTTCTGTCGCAAAGGATCGCTGTCTTGAATCCGTAGCTTAAAAGGAGCTTTGTGATAGCAACACCGGCAGCACCTGCTCCGTTTACTACTATCTTGCAGTCTTCCTTCTTCTTGTATCCTATTACCTTTAAGGCATTGATTATTCCGGCCAATACAACGATCGCTGTTCCGTGCTGGTCATCATGGAATACCGGTATGTCAAGAGTTGCCTTTAATCTTTCCTCTATCTCAAAACATCTGGGTGCCGAGATATCCTCAAGATTTATTCCGCCGAATGTCGGAGCAAGATATGTTACTGCTTTTATTATCTCTTCCGTATCCTGTGTATCAAGGCAGATCGGAACAGCGTTAACGCCTCCGAACTCCTTAAAGAGAACCGCCTTTCCTTCCATAACGGGCATAGCCGCTTCGGGACCGATGTTTCCGAGTCCGAGTACTGCGCTTCCATCACTTACTACTGCAATGGTGTTTGCCTTCCATGTATACTTATAGGCCGCTTCCTTGTCCTCTGCTATAACCTTGCAGGGTTCAGCAACGCCGGGAGTATATGCAAGTGCAAGATCCTCTCTTGTCTTTACCTTGCTCTTTGCGACCGTATCAAGTTTTCCGTTCCACTGTTCATGAAGCATTAAAGCTTTTTCTGCTGTTGTCATTTATCAATACCTCTGTTTTCTAAAATAACCTAAAACCACCTTGACTATCATAAACTAATCGCTATGCGTAATCAAGACTTATTATTAACATACTCGCGGATTATCTCTTCCTCGCAGAAGTATGTCTTTACACCTTTGACATCCTGGTATGTCTCATGGCCCTTTCCGATAAGCGCTACGATATATCCGGGCTTGGCCGTATCGATGAGATGCTCGATGGCTTCCTTTCTGTCAAGGATTATCTCGTATTTTCCGTTGTATGCATCAAGTCCGACGATTATATCGTTATTGATGTTCTCTATCTCCTCATAGCGGGGATTATCCTCTGTAAGGATGGTAAGATCGGCATATTTGCCTGCAGCGGCTCCCATGTCGTATCTTCTCTGCTTAGGCTTGTTGCCTCCGCCTCCGAAAAGACAGATGAGCTTTTCGGGCTTGTATCCTTTGAGCATGCTGAGAAGACTTTCCATACTGAGAGCATTGTGTGCATAGTCAATGATGAAGGTCGCGATATGGGATGCTTCACGAACAACCTGCGTCCTTCCCTTTACCGTTGTAGCTCTCAGTCCTTTTTCGATATATATGTTTGATACGTTGCATGATTTGCATATAAGTGCTGCGATGAGCGCATTCTCTGCATTGAATCTTCCGGGCATGGGAATGACGAAAGCATCCTCCATGAGTCCCTTTACATGCATCCTTGAGCCTAAAAGATCGGGCTCCCATATGTCTTCGAGTCTGTCGCAGTACAGTGATGCCTCTTTTCTTGTAGATACCGTAAGAAGTCTCTCACTTGAAACGCCCTTTGCTGCAAGAGCAGCTCCATGCTCGTCATCGATGTTTATGACAGCAGTCTTACTCTGATCAAAGATCATCTGCTTGTATTCGAAGTATTCCTCGAAGCTCTCATGCTCTCCGGGTCCTATATGATCGGGCGAGATATTCAAAAATCCGCCGTAGTCAAATGTTATCCCGTATGTTCTGTTTAATTTGAATGCCTGGCTGGATACCTCCATAACACAGTACTTGCATCCCTGATCGACCATCTTTCTAAACAGGCTGTGAAGCTCGTATGATTCGGGCGTGGTATTCTTTGTGGGTATCTTCATCTCGCCTATCATTGAACCCATTGTGCCGATCATTCCGACCTTGTGTCCGGCCGCCTCCAAGATGCTCTTTATCATATGTGTCGTGGTAGTCTTTCCCTTTGTTCCGGTAAGTCCTATCATGACAAGCTTCTTTGCGGGATAGCCAAACCATGCGGCACTAATCTGAGCCAGTGCCTTTCTGCTGTCGGCAACCTTTATGACTGTCATCGTATAGGGTACGTATGTATCTCCGAATCCGTCTTCGAGGGCCTTCTTTTCAAGCGCCTCATGACAGCCGTTAAGATCCTTTTCGACTATGACTGCGATAGCTCCGAGATCATGTGCTCTTGTGATGTATCCGTGTCCGTCTGAAGCAAATCCGCTCATGCATACAAAAAGGGAGTTTTCCTTTACTTTTCTCGAATCATATTCGATAGCATCTATCTGAGTATCGGTATCTCCCTGCAGCAGTTCATATTCAACATCTGTTAAAAGCTCACTAAGCTTCATAATAATATTCCCCTTCATATACTATGGTTGAGGGTCCGACCATATGGACATGGTCGTCTTCATCCCAGTCTACATGCAATATTCCGCCTATCTGATGAACATCGACATGTCTTGATGCAAGTCCGAGTCTGTTTGCGAATACAACAGCCGTACAGCAGCCGGTACCGCAGCCAATAGTCTCTCCTGTTCCTCTTTCCCATTCCCTGATCTTTATCGTGTTCTCATCAATGATCTGAGCAAAGGTCACATTGGTGCGCACGGGAAACATCGGATGGTTTTCTATGGCCGGTCCGTACTTTTTTATATCAAGAGTGTCGACATCGTCTATGAACATGACGGTATGAGGATTTCCCCATGAAAGTGATGACATAGAAAAAGTCCTGTCCAAAATATTAACAGGAACATTATAAAGCTCGTGATCATCAGTCTTAACAGGTACCCTGTCAGCTTCAAATACGGGCTTTCCTATATCCGCATGAATGTTTACAACCTCGCCGTCACTTACATCCAGTTCAATCTTCTGGTTTCCGCCGTAGGTCTCTATCGTAAGTTCTTTCTTGTCGGTCATGCCGTAATGATAGACGAATTTGGAAACGCTCCTTAAAGCGTTTCCGCACATCTCGCATTCGGTTCCGTCGGGATCGAATACCCTCATCCTGAAATCGCATACATCGGAATCACAGATGAGTATCATCCCGTCGCTGCCGACACCGAAATTTCTGTTTGAAACTTTTATCGCAAGATCGGCCCAGTCATCAACATGTACCTTTGTGGCATCAATGTACACATAGTCATTGCCGTATGCCTGCATCTTTGTAAAAGGAATTATCATTTATATCACCCGAGTGCCTGTTCAAGATCGGCTATTATATCCCTCGGATCCTCGATGCCGATGGAGATACGAATGAATCTCTCGTTTATACCGAGCTTTTCTCTTATATCGGCAGGTATGGATTCGTGAGTCTGTGTCAGAGGATATGTTACAAGTGTCTCCGTTCCTCCGAGTGACTCAGCAAACAGTATCATCTTTACATCGCTTAAGAGCTTTCTTGCGGTATCGAGGCTGTCAAGCTCAAATGAGATCATGCCTCCAAAGCCCGTTGTCTGTGACAGGCTTATCTGATATCCCTTGTGATCCTCAAAGCCCGCATAGTAGACCTTCTTTACCTTGGGATGCTTTCTCAGCCATTCGGCAACGATCTTTGCGTTTGAGTTATGCTTCTCCATGCGAAGAGACAGTGTCTTTAAGCCTCTGATAAGAAGCCATGAGTCCATTGGACCAAGACCGTTTCCTCTGCTCTTTAGCTGCATATGGAAATGATCGGAATATGTATCATCCTTTATTACAACGATACCTGCAATTACATCATTGTGTCCGCAGATATACTTTGTTCCCGAATGAGTAACGATATCAGCGCCGAGTGTAAGAGGCTTCTGGAAGTAAGGTGTAAGGAATGTGTTGTCAACAACAAATACCGCATTCCACTTGTGTGCGACCTCTGCCACCTTTCTTATATCGGATACTCTCATCATGGGATTTGTGGGAGTCTCCAGAAATACCATCTTGGTATTATCCTTCATGGCAGCTTCAAGATTTTCGATATCAGACATGTCGACATACTCGAAATCGCATCCGAGCTCTCTGAAGATATCCTCGGCTATACGGAATGTGCCTCCGTAAAGGTCATCCGAAAGGATGATGTGGTCTCCGTCCTTTAGCATTCCGAACAGTGCCATGTGGGCTGCCTGTCCCGAAGTGAATGCAAATGCCTCGAAGCCCTCCTCTAATATCGCCATGGTACGCTCGAGTTCCTGACGTGTGGGATTCTGAAGTCTTGAATATAGATATCCCGTGGAAACATCGAACGATCTGTGTTTATATGTAGCTGTCTGGAAGATCGGGAAGCTGAGCGAACCTGTCATGGGATCGCAGCCCAAAGCTCCGTGTACAACCTTTGAATCAAAATGAAGATTTTCTTTTTTATCGTAATCGTCGTAATAGCACTCTGCTCTCATATGTCCTCCATATAATGTGGTCATGCATACCTAAAAACACTATATCATGTTATGCCTAAAAAAGCAATTTGAGAGCGATCAAATTTACTTATAATCCGCGATCAGCATTATTGAATTTTAAGAAACATTAAGGTAAAATTAAGTGTTGGAGAAGGAATGAATTATGTGGAAGAAACTAGCTGATAAAATCTACATCATACATCTGTGCCTGTTTATCCTGATCATTGCAGGTTTTCTGATCGTCAAATATCAGATTCATCACGTTGATCCCGTAATCTACAATCTAAAGGCAAGCGACAATATCGAAGCTAAGGATATCGGCTTTGAGATACCGATCTCAAAGGGCTGGCTTGAAAAGTTCGGCACGAGAGCCAATCAGTATGACGGTGCGGTGATAAACAACACCAAGTACCAGATGGTTGACTGGTCCGTTGAGTTTACACTCCCCGAGGATTCGGAGATAAACGATTCGTGGAGCTGTGACTATACGATCGATTCCCACAACAAGATAACGATAAAGGGTCTTGATTACAACTATGACATACTGCCAAACGACAGGGCGACATTCGGTTTCATCCTGTTCTCTCCTCAGACTACCGATATCGAGGAGTTCACGGTAAAGGTAACGCCCGTATACAAGGCCACTCATTTCCCGTTGTTTTACGTGATGAGCGTACTGACACTGATATGGCTCATATCTTTAATATCAACGATATCGATCCGTGTCATGTCCGTATACTACAAGCGCCGTCGTGAGATGGACAGACAGATAATCATCCAGTCGATAAAGACATTCACAAACTTTATCGATGCAAAGGATCCTTATACGAACGGACACTCTTCAAGAGTCGCACAGTATTCAAAACAGATAGCATCCCATATGGGATTTAATGAAGAAGAGCTTGATAACATCTACTACATCGCTCTTTTGCATGATGTCGGTAAGATGTCCATCCCCGATAACATCCTCAACAAGCCGGCAAAGCTTCTTCCGGAAGAGAGAAAGGTAATCGAGACTCACACCACAAACGGTGCAGAGATGTTAAAAGACTTCTCAGCTATCCCCGATATAATAGCCGGTGCGCTGTATCATCATGAAAGATATGACGGTAACGGCTATCCGCAGCAGCTTAAGGGCGATAACATACCGCTCATTGCACGTATCATATGTGTAGCCGATTCATATGATGCCATGAGCTCATTCAGATGCTATCGTGATGCTCTGAGCAAGGAAGAGATACTCACAGAGCTCGATGCCTGTGCAGGCAAGCAGTTTGATCCCGAGGCAGCCGCTATAATGATCGATCTTATACTTAACAATGAAATTTGATTTATAAAAAGAGAAAAGGGCCTCAGGCCCTTTTTTCGTTGCTCTGCAATCTATTTCACACCGTTATGCCCTTTGATCTTAAAAAGGCATCGATCCTCTCATATCTTTCGTTCATCGCATTATGCGCCCCGTCAGGTATCCAGCTGCCGTTGTGATGGTGAAGCGTATAGCTTATATCAGTTCTGTATACTATTCCCGTATCAAAGCTTTTTCCCGTCAGTACTTCAAAGGGATATACGGTAATGTCATCCACGAACTGGAAGCTGCCGTTCTTCTTAAGTCCGTGCTTTTCTATTACCTGTGTGAAACGTACGGGACATGTGGAATTATCCCAGCTTCCGTCTTCTTTTAGATACGGTCTGTTTCTATAGCTGTCTGCTATCTCCTTCATGATGGGATGAGACTGTCTTGCTCCCATTCCCGAGCCGCATTCGATGCGATCGAGGGATTCAAAGCTCATATATGCATCGTTGTAGATAAGATCATCGATGGGACGAAGCATCTCAACATCAAGGTCCATATATATTCCGCCGTATTTATACAGCAGGTCTGCTCTTGCATAGTCAGATGCAAAGGACCAGTTCCCATCCGCTATGGCCTGTTCAAAGAAAAGGCACTCATCGCTTTTATATGTATTTAGATCCCAGATCTTTATCTCAAAATCAGGCGCGTATCTTTTCCATGATTCAAGGCATCTTTTATAAAGCTCAGGCATGGGTTCACCCGAAAACCATATCCCGTGTATGATCTTAGGTATCTTTGGCGTATCATTTTTCCGGTAGTTTTGCGGCGGTCTGTCAGCCGATAAAAGCTCCATATCCTCATACAGGGATTCAAGATATATGGAGGGAACAGCTTCGATCAATGAAAGTTTCTGATCCATGCGTATCTGAGCAAGTATCTCCTCATAACCTGTAACGGCAATGATGATTATCGTGTTATCCTTATCCATCATCGCAAGTCTGTCTTTTCCTATCCTGTCATAAGATGTGCCTTCAATGACAACATCACTTAATCCCGGGACATCAACAAAGCCCTTAAGATTTTTTATAAGGCCGCTCTTTAGCAAAAAAGGGCAGGTAATGTTCTTAAAGTGCTTACCGCTGCCCCAGCATATGATATCTTTAGTTTTCAGTGTCTCAAAATATTCTCTGATAGTCATTTATCAAATCGGTTTTAATATCTATATAGGAATATGCGATCATCAGATATCATACAGATAAGAGATCATCTCATAATCCTTTCCTCCCCAGTTATGGGTATTTGTCCTGTACTGCTTGCCGCCGTTTTTCTCATAGAATCTTCTTGATTCGTGATTCTCCTTAAGGCACCAAATGATCATTTTCTTTCTGCCGTCTTGTTTGAAGCGTGTTTTGGCTTCATCAAGCAGTATCTTTCCTATGCCGTTATTTCTCTGACTGTATCTGACATATAAGGCGATTATCTCGCAATCCGCGTCTTTATCATCCATCTTTTCAAGCCATGCACAGCCGACAACCTCATTGTCATCACAGGCAACTATGTACTTATCATATCTTTTTTCTTCAATCTCATATCTTTTATCCACATCAAGAGAATCAAGATAATCATCTTCTATTATTCCGCGATATGCCTTTTTCCAGTCTTCAACAATGATCTGTGTGATCTGTCTTGTATCCTCTTTTATCGCATTTCTTAAAGTGATATCGTTTTTCATTTAAAGCCTCCGTGGAATGGATCGTCTCATTCCCTGCTGTTTTTAATATATTCTTCAAGCTCTTCATCAGTCAGTTTCAGATACTGTATTATCATATCACCTTCATCAGCAACGATTCTCCCGCCTATGAAGGTATATGATATCGGGTTATCCTTTTGCGTATCTTCGCTCAAATAGAAATTGAGCTTGTCATAAGTATATTCTGTTTTTTCTCCATCCAGTTCAAAGTATGCAGTCCCGTCATCATTAACGATAAGATAACCCTGGTTTTCTATATCGCGCAATTTGAGCATTTCTTCATATGTTTCACCGTCCTTGGTGATTCCGACTCTCTTATAGTATCCGGGCTGTACTTTTCCTATCGTAGGATCATTCTCCCATTCAACCATCGGACTGACCATCACAGTCTCGACAGTACTCTCTTCTCTTTCGCAAGCAGTCAATACAGAGCACATGACAAGGACCACGATTGACGTCATCATTATCTTTTTTATAAATTTTTTTGCGTGGTTCATTTAGCTTTATCTTTCCAGTCTTTATAAATTTGTCATTCTATTCCATACTCGGAAATGACTTCAATCTTTCCAACGATATGAAGGTTGAACTCGTCCAGTTCCTCTGCAGGCACCCACAGTTCCCTGTGATAGTCAGCGCCTACCACATGAGGCTCGTATTTTTTTAAGAAGTCATCCTCAACCTCAAACCTTGTCACATATCCCTTATGATCATCGTTGTATTTGACGTTCCAGTTTTTCGCGATCTCATCAGCGTATTTCTCGTTTAGTACCGGATAAAAGATCGGCTGTTCAGGAAGTCTGGGCGGAAATGCTTTATATCCGCTGTCCTCAATAAGTTTTAGTTCTTTTGTTCCTACCGGTCTGTATAATATCATAACTAGTCCTCATTTCATATAGAATTCTCTGCTCACGGGATACAGTTCAAGTTCCCATGATTCAAAAGGGGGTTCAACTGTATATTCTCTGTCAAAATATGAACGGATATACTGAGCTGCCCTCTGTTCGCTGTGTTTGTAATTTATAACACTTCCTGCAGCATCCAGTTCAAGATTATTCATAAATATGGCAAACGCCTGCTCAGCAAAGCTGCTTTCCTCCTTAAGGACATCTCCTGTATAGTCTGCGTCCTTATACAGGTCTCCTCTTGCAAAGGTCATGGCAAACTGCCTTACAGCACCTGATACGTAAGTGCTAAGTTTTTTCTTTTCATCCTTTGTATCTTTTTTCCTGTCAAATAATCCCATTTTCTTTCCTCTCATAACAGCACTTCTTAGAACGGCGGTTCATTGCCTGTCAAAAAATATCGCAGGATCCAGTAGACGTTAGTTCCTTCCATGAACATGAATACGTATATCATGCACAGCACAAACATGATCACATGTATGATCACAGCGATGATAAAAAGTATCTTTGATCCTTTGAATTTATCATATTTTCTCTTCTCGATAAAGATAAGCACTGCCGCCTTTAATACCATGAAGAGACACTCGTAACATCCTGCTCCGAATCTGTACACCCTAGAACTCTCAAGTTCCCCGAACCAGTCCTCGTAGTCTGTTATATCAAACCCCACAACATTGATGATAAGCCTTCTTAACACGCTCACAAACAGGATGAACAGTACAATATCGATTAATATCATAATGACAGATGCAATGACCTGACGCGTTTTGTTTTCTTTCATTGTTTTATACCGGCATTTCCTTTTTTTTAAACGAAAATTTATCCTTCACTGTTTTTTACTTTCAAATCTTTTAAAAAGCCATACAGCCCTTATTATCGAATTGCATAATAAAACAACCAGTAACAAAAGATCCAATGTGATCACGATGATATATGAGATCGTTCCCATTGTATATCCTGCTGTCATATCCAAAAGCTGACCTGTTAACCAGATACATAAGGCAGCGATCGGTACAATGCACACTGCCGCTATAATGATTTCAAAAAGGCCGAATCTTAATCTGTATCTGCCACTGTTTCTCTTTGTAAAGACATGCTCTATATAAGATGATGACCCTTTTCCCGCAAACGTACAGACAGATACCGAATAGCTGTCACCAAGTCTCCCCTTACTGCTCTTTTTTATCGTAGTGGGAAATGACTTTTCAAGTAACAGGATTATTGATATTGTGATAGCCGCCATCAAAAGAGGAGAGGCGTAAAAAAGCACATATTCCATAAGATGAATTATTCCCCAAATCTTAACTCATACACCGGCTTGACTGAACGGACATCTGTTTCCTATACACTGGTTATTTAGTTCATGATGGCTGCATGTGATCTTTTGCTTATGCATGCTTATTCCAAAATGCTCATTCACAAAATCTATCGCTGCAAGTATCGCCAGGTATGAATCTCTCTTGCAGCATCTGGGCCCGCCTATCTTACCGATCTCTAAGAGAGCCCTGGAAGTCATAAGATTGGATAATCCCCACGATTCACCTGATAGCGGAGTTGCCTTCGTGATAATCGAAACAAACATGCCGGTGCTTATGCCTGCACCGCATGCTCCCCAGAATCCGCAGGCTCCTCCCGGGACGCTCTTTCCCCTAGACTGCATTTCCAGAAGCGCTTCTTTAAGATCTATTTCGCCACCCGCATTTTTATATGCCGCAAGGAGTGCCGATCCCACCATAACATGATGCTCTGGTCCGTGCATATGGCAAAAGGGTTTATCCATCATCATCTTAATAATTTCTATCGGATCCGCAGACTCTGTACTCAGACACAGTCCGATGATCGTATCGATTCCCTTTGTGTGGCATTCATCACATACATAATGACCGTTCACACATCTGGTCCTGCTGTTTTCTTTTTTATGGCAGATAGCGCACTCCATCTCTGTATCCTTTTCAAGATATTCAAGAGGCGCCTTGCAGATAATACATTCGTCATTCATTGCACATCGTTCCCCTAAATGATCATAAAAATCCCCCTGCAGATCATATCAGAGAAGTTCTCTGTATGATCCACTCATCTATCCTGCGCACAACACTGGTGGTATAGGCATTAAATGATTTAAGCCAGAACCCGCTGCCTGACGGATTGATGCTTTCAAAATCCACGCCAAGTCTGGTATATCCCTCGGTTTTCAGGGTGCTGATAACATAATTAAGCAGGTTTTTATATACACCCCTGCCTCTGTGTTGTGGCTTGCAGTATGCCCCCGTAATATGACGGTAATGATCACCTGATGCGATGAAGGTTTCACCCTGATCAGACACTTCCAGATAGGCACATAGCTTACCGTCTGTCTTTGCTGCAAAGAAACGTTCCTTATTCCTTTTTGAGAAATCCAGAAACTCTTCGAGTTCAACCGGTTTACGGTTCATGAAAAAGGGGCTTGAGCAGTAATGTTCATTAAGTGCCAGATATAGCGGATAAACATCTGAATAATCTTCCTTTGGCAATTCAAAAAACTCATATCCGCTGCATACAGCGCAATCGAATGTTTCCATCACACGAACGGCATCGATACACCTCATGCCGAATCCGTATCTGAAAAGCTGATTTTTTGCTTCCTCATCGTGTTCATATAAACAGATGGAATGTGACAGCGCCCCGGCTCTTACCCACTTTTTTGCAGCTTCCTGATACAATGCTGCATAAATCCTGCCGTGGTTTTCACAAACTGCACCATTCGCACCCATTGGCGAAAAAACGCCTCTCACATCAGTGGAGCGAAAAGCATTCTCAAATGGTTCAACACTGCAAAGAAATCCGACCATTTTTCCGCCTTCGAATGCTGCAACTCCCAATCCGTTTTCACATAATTGTTTCAGTATCGGAATGACTGATATTTTAGACAGCTCATGAGTAAATGCTCTCTCATGATCGTATGCATTAAGGGCAATGCCCGTTGCTTCCTCTATATGTCTTTGTTCAAAGTCCTGAATTATCATTTATACCTTTCTGCAAATACCGATCGTCGATCCGGCATGTCGGCAAAGCCGGTTTTTTTCTGTCTTATACCTCTAAACATTTCTGCATCAATATGGCATCTTTATACATACCATTTACGTAAAAATAGTCTTTATAGATTCCCATGTCGGTGAAACCCATTTTATGGTACAGATTAATGCCTCTTGCATTATCAGAGATTACTTCAAGTTCTATAACCTTGATCTTCATCTCCTTAGCTTTCTCGATTATTCTTTTAAGCATTTCTGTCCCTATTCCCTGATTCCAGTAATCTTTTTTTACCGATATCGAGAATTTAGCCCTGTGGCGCATTCTTGCCGGATAATATCCTTCTAATTCTGCTCTCGCAATGATCTGTTCGTTATCAAGAGCTATCAGAATAACACTGTTTTCTGAGTCCTTACTCATAGCCAGTTTTCGCTTTACGCCTTCAATTGGAACTCTGAATTCATTTTCTCCATGGATCAGATTATCAGATTCTCCGCCCACCTGATTCAGATACGTGATCATCATCTGGGCATCATCCTCAACTGCTTCTCTGATCATATATGTATTATTCATATACTCTCTCCTCTCCTATATGCTGACAAATACTCCAATACTACAGTTTCCTGTAAATCTTAAGACCGTTGTCACTTATAACAAAGGCTGTACCTTGTAACACCGTTATCTGCTGTGACCGTATTATATAGCTCACAGCCAAAGTGCTGATACATTTCTGCATATTCTTTCATATCTGTATCAAACAAAAGCGGTATTCCAAGCTCAACAGACATGTTCTTTGCATATTCGATCAGTTCGTTTGCTACTCCCTTCCCCTGGTGTTTCTTATCAACACATACCATGAGAGCATCTATATGGCGGTTCTTTGCATACTTCTCATTCGATTTTGAGATCTGACCCGCAAAATGTACAAGACTCTTTAGTCTTGAAAACCTTATGGCAGTGAGCATTCTAAAAAGCATCCTTATCTGTGGAAGCTTCTTTGCATTACCCGAATCCTCAAGTCCTATAAATCCGCTAAGATCTTCATTTGCATACAGTTCGCCTGCCTGATATACATAGTCCACATACAATGCCATGTACTTCATGACATCTTCCCGACGTTCCTTGGCAGATCCCCAGTTATGAAACAGTTCATTTGTTACAAATGCTTCTCCGACAAGGACACGTATCTTTTCAAGCTGTTCTTCAGTTATATTTTCAACCCTGCTGATCATTTATTTCTCCTGATGATTAGTTATAAGGATAACCTCATATATCTGCTTCTTTCTCCAAGTCCGCAGTCGTACAAAACTTAAATAATCAAAATTCTATGATCCTTTTCCAGTACTGAATGAGAGTCTCACGGATCTTTTTTGCGCTCGTATTTTTCCTGTTCTTTCCGTCATGGCTTTGAATTATAGCCTCTGATCCTTTTATAAGGATCCTTGAAAGAGTTTCAGGCTCGGCATCGATAAGACTCTTTATTGAGCCTTCCTTAAGCAGTCTTAAAAGAGCATGAGCCAGAGGATTGATCATCGATTCAATGGTCATGTCATGCAAAGCACTCTTTAGAGTCCAGTGAAGCTTATCAGCCTGAAGCACCTCAAAATATGTTTCCGTGCTCTTTGCAAATTCGTTAAAGAATCCATCGATTATCTGCTCGATCGACAGAGTATCATCTTCAAGGATTGTTTTTACACGCAGTGAATAATCTTTAAGAAACTCTTCGACCACCGCTTCAAACAGTATTTCCTTTGACGGAAAAAAATGGTAAAAGCTTCCCGTGACGATATCTGCTTCTTCCAGTATCATCTTCACAGAGGTTTTCTCATATCCGTTTTCAAAGAAAACCTTTGTGGCAGCTTTTAGAATTACTTCTCTTGTTTCACCTCTTTTGGCCATATCTCACTTTCCTTTGTAAGGTCATTAACTGTTATATAAGGGTTCTTGTACAGCTTGCGCTTTTTAGGAAGTCCCATGATCTTAACAAGCGGCGTCCTTGAATCTGAAGCATCAAGCAGTTTCCTGTCTCCCTGTGTGATCTCATATCCTATCGCACGTTTGGGGCATGATACTACACATGCCATGCAGTTTGCACAGTGATGTTTAAATGTCGGCTCCCCCTCTTCCAGGACTATGTTATTACAGGGACACACTTTAGAGCATAATCCGCAGGATATGCAATCCTCATTTACCGTAAAGGGATTATCCGCGTATTTTTGAAGCTCAAGATAGGGCGTCATGACTCGTTCTCTTCTTCTCTTTATAAACCTGCTTGCCCTTGGATAGTCTCTTTCAGTCTTTTTTGATATATCCTCTGCTATTATCTTAAGCTTTTTCTCAGTTTTTGGTACCCGCAGCTTTGGTGAAGGCATGGGCGGATATACGATAACATAGTTTGCTACGCTGTTTACGATGTTTCCGTAGTTTAGTCTGATGCCTTTTGAAGCAAGTATCTCGGCAAGTCTTTCACATGCAATGCCGCATATAAAGCTTGGCATGGCAACAGCAAAAACGTAGGCACTTGGGTTTATATCCAGTTTCTCTACAAAAGAGACTGCAGGTGCCGGCATCGTCCAGTGATATACCGGGAAAACAAATCCTACGATCTCGCAATCCTTTGCAGAGTACTTATTCGGATCAGACCTCATGGAAACGAGCTGGGCTTCCCCGAGACTTTGCGCTATCACACGTGCAGCACGCATGCTGTTACCGGTTCCTGTGAAATAATATATCCTGGCTTTCATATCATGGCCCTCCCTTAAAATAGAATATCGTTCTATTTTTAGGTTAGCATGAGTGAAAGTCTGCGTCAATACTTTTTTAGAATATCGTTCTATTTTTTAACCTGTCATCAGACAGCTTTAAATATCAGATGATTGAAAAATGCGATCTTTTTAAATTCCTCCATGGAACTTGCTTTGCTTTCAAGCTCAAGCATCGGTTCATACCATTCATCTGTATATTTGATCTCATTATTTGAAGACAGCCCGAAGAATGCCCTTATCCCGTATGTATCAGTCAGTTTCATGTTCTCAGATAATGTTTCGACAAGCCACTCATTGCTGTAAACGCTTCTGTCTCCGAACATGCTGTCCTCTTTAACATCATTTAAAAGATCAAGTGCCGCTTTGGGATCGTTGCCAAGAACCGCACTTCCCATGACTCTTCCGCACAGATTATGCTTTATCACGGAAAGAATTCCCTGCGGCTTTAATACTCTTACAAGCTGATCAAGTATCTCTTTCCTGTTTTTAACATATTCCAAAACATTGTGGCAGAGAACAACATCAAATTGATCATCCGGTATAGTCTTTAGATAATCAATTCCCTGTGTGATCAGGGTATAATCATTCTCTTTTACCCTAAGGCTGTACATCTCTTCATTAGGCTCCAAGGCTGTAACTTCATGATCTTTGGCATAATGATTCGCTGTAATACAGAATCCTGCTCCGAAATCCAGGATTTTCTTTTCTTTCTCAATATTTAGCTGTATGTATATCTGATCATAGAACATCCTTCCCCAGGGCTGTTCTACCATCTTTCTGTAATCCGTTATTGTTCCCGTTGTTTTACTCCTCCCTTATTGTCTCAAACAGTGAGTTTGCCATTCCTGTCTGATCAGTTCAAGTACTCTTTTTTCTCTTTTGATCATAACATCATTAAATAGATCATCACTTGAATAAACAGCATTTACGGCAATGGCTTCATCTATATCCACTATTCTGAGTTCAAAACCGGCCTCATCTTCATATGCATCAAGTTCCTGGCTTACTTCTTCATCTAAAACATCGCAGAAAAAGTAATAATTTACCTGCTCGAATATTTCTCCCTCTTTAACGGTACTCTTCTGCCTGCGCAGAACACTTCCGAATTCCCTTATTGACTCTTTAACGACAACAAACCCCACTTCCTCTCTTACCTCTCTGATCAGTGCGGCTTTCTTATATTCATCATTATGGATCCCTCCCCCGGGGAACTTGTAATACTTCTCTTTATTGCTGTAAACAAGAGCTATCTTATCACCCTTAATGATTATCGCTCTTGCCGAAGGTCTGTAAAAAACTGTATCTGTTTCGTTATAATCCTTAAGATCTATCTCAAATAACTGTTTCATTTCTCCCCCCTCAGAATAACTCCTATCATTAACCAATCCCTTTTCCCGCAAATATCAGTTATTCTCTGTCATTTGCCACTTTATATATCACTCATATTTATCTAGTCTTTAGTGAACCTTTCTGTCTGTATCATCAGAAAAGTTCCCTAAAGCTTATTATCCGTCAGATTAGGTCCTATATTTCCGCATGTCTGGCAGTATTTTCCCGTATTGTTGCTCTTGCATATCCAGCATGTCCAGGAACCGTCCGGATTGATGACCGATACTTTCTTGGATTTTTCTGTTTCCTTCTGGTATCTTGAGATCTCAACAACAATGGGAATGCCGGCTGCCATGCTCATCTGAACCGGAAAGGGAACAGGGCCTATCTCATCATAGATAAGCTTTATTATCTCATTCTTTTTATCTGTGTCATCCCCGGCTTCATCCAGTTCGTTTTTATACTTTTCTCCAAGTGATCTTGCTTTTTCTATCCACTCAGCTGCCTGTTTTGTTTCCTCAACGGTATACAGAGCTCTTGCGGCCTGAGTAATCTTATCGTCCATAATTTTCCCTTTATTCATCCCGACTGCATATTCATTTCTTCGTCTCATATGATCTTCTGATACCACTTAAGATCATACCATCTGTCAAACTTCTTTCCGACAGACTTCATATGTGCAACTTCCACGTATCCTTCCTTTAAATGGAACCTGCAGCTGTCATGAGTAAGATATTCATCTTCCTTTTCGATGTAAGCTGCTCCCGCAAGGAGGTTTTTAATGCCCTGTTTCTTCAGTTCTTCTTCTAATGCCTTATAAAGCAGTGAACCGGCACCGTTTCTTCGATAGTCTTTATCGATGTAAATGGATGTGGTAACAGTCCATGCGTAAGCCTGCCTTGAACTGTATGTTCCTGCATATACATATCCGATTATCCTGTCATCTTTAAGACATACCAGATAAGGATATTTATTCTTTATCTTTCGTATCCTTTCAGCAAATTCCTCTACGCCCGGGACATCGTATTCAAAGGATACTGCTGTATTTGTTATATAGTATGAATATATCTCAACAAGTCTTTCGGCATCCTCAACATTTGCCTCTCGTATCACGTAATCATTCATAATGCTTTTTCTTCCTCTTCTTTTATAATCTCTTCAAGGATGTCAACGGCACTGGCGACCATCTTTGGACAAAACTCTGTAAAGAGTTTATTGTCATGAGCGTACTTAACGCCTTCACTGGTTCTTATATCGCATCCCAAAAGATCGTTGCAGATATAGCTGCCGTTTTCATGCGCGAATCTTTCCATCATCTTTTCACAGACACGCCTGCCATGTTCACGGCTTTCAAGATCATCTTTGTCATACTGGCCGTATAGGAGTCCAAGTACCATCAGCGCACCCGTACATGCGCCGCAGACTTCGCCCTTTCTCATTCCCGATCCGAAGCATGCTCCGATCTTTAATGCCTGAATATCCGTAATGGAACATTTATCTGCAAATGCCGCAAGAACAGACTGTGAGCAGCTGAATTTATCATCAAACAGTTTTAATGCATATTCCTTTGGTGTCATACTTTTTCCTCAATCTCAGAGTTTTTCTCCATCAGGTTAAACCTGCCCTTTCGCCAGTTCGCATATCCTCTTGATTCATAGCCGTTATTGAGATAAAGCCTCTGGGCATACGGATTTTACTTTCCCCTGTCTGTATTCTATGTTCATAATTACAGACTACTCCTCTTGTTTCGAACTGTAATACATGGAATACAAAAGGCAGGCAACAGTCATTGCCAGTCCGAAAAGCACCAGTGTACGGGCGCCGTTTTCCTTGCCGCGTACTAGATCGAGAGGATTCTCGGGATTGTATTTTATCACTACGCTGTCTCCCGGCTTGTATTTGCCGGTAGTCTCATAGCTTCTCTGATAGCTCTTGTCTCCGGCCTGGTATCTGACAGTTACCTCCCATTCAGAGCTATCGTCCGAGATCCTAATATTTTTTTCAAATTTGACAACGGTTGCCGTTGTCTGGACATATCTGTTGTATTTGGCACAGTTTATCAGACCTATGATAAACACCCAGACTCCGACAAAAGCAAGAAATCTTGCCATACGTACTTCTGCATTTCTCATAAGAACACCCCTTCATTGTTTGTACTATAAGTATTCTATCACATGAATGACATCAAAAAAACTGCAGACCGTGAAACACAGTCTGCAGTCGCTAGTTTTTCTTTATCTGTTTTCATTAACGTATATCTGAACTTTACTCTGTATAACCTTTGCTACAGCCTCTGCACTCTTCTGTCCGTCAAAGTAGCCTGAAGCCTCCTCAAGGATTATATCCGTTATGCTCTCATTATAGTTTACAAGACTGTCGGCAGTCTCCAAAACCTTTATGAATTCATCTATGTCAGCCTGTGTGGGAGGATCTGCCTCTACCTCTTTTCCGTCAAGCCAGTAGGTTTCCTTTACGATCTGCTCCTGCCCTTTTTCATCGATATATGTCTGAGGTTTTGTAGCCTCCTGTCCTCTCTTTTTAAGAGCGGCCTTGCTGATGGGGAATCCCCATGTGATCTTTTCCTGGAAGTCATCAGATATATATGTACGGATGAATTCCCATGCGCCGTCCTTGTACTGAGAGTCAGCACTTATAGCCAGTGCATTGTCAAATCCGATGGTGTTTCCGCTTCCGTTAGCTGTAGGGAATCCAACGAATCCGAGATCCTCTCCAAACATGACCATCTTGTAATATGACATGCTGTCTCTGAAATCGTAAAGACCCATTGTCATTACAAGAGCTCTGTTTAGTCTGAACTCTGCTTCGTATTCCTGCCAGCTGTCATCATCATAGTCGGGAGGTGTTATCGGAAGGTTATCTGTAAATTCGAGTATCTTTATAAACTCGGGTGAATCAAACTTAACCTCTCCGGTAGCCACATCAACAAATTCATCCTTGTCATAGTACATGACATTTCTGATGAACTGTTCCTTTGTCGTATCTGATGAGAATACCTTTACATTGTCACCCATATCTCTTGCGATGTTTTCAAGCTCTGTAAGTGAAAGGTTCTTGTCACCGACAACAGACTTCTTTCCCACAAGGGTATTGACAGAGAATGTAGGTGTGATGCAGTAGAGCTTTCCTTCAAATGTCATTGCATCAAGGACGTTTTCCATGTAGTCCGAACGGTTGAACTCGCTGTCATTTTCCATGTATGAGTCAAGGGGTTCGAATGCACCCTTGGCAAAATAGTTTGTGATATCCATTGATGTATTAAGGAGCATTATGTCAGGTATCGTTCCGGCGATTATATCATTGTTGATCGCATCCACGATCTCCTTGTAGTCGCCGTCGCCTGCATTGTTCGAATAATCCTTGACAACTATCCTGTAGTTGTCGTTGCCTCTGTTAAAGAGGATTATGTTCTTTTTGATGTCGGTTCCTATATACATGCCGCCGAGTGTGAGTGTCTTCTTTGCAGCGGATTTTTCTGCGGGTACCTTAGTAAACTTGGCTGTGACATTTGCGCCGTTCTCACTCAGCTCGTCATAGTAGCTTCCGTAAAATGTCTGATCATCGATCTCAACGATGTTGTAGATGCTGTAGCAGCAAAGATCGCTGGCTACATAATCGATGAACTTTGTAATGTCCTTGTCGCCCAGGTTGTAATAGAAAACACCTGTCGAGTTGCTAAGTATGATGTCATGTGCATTTCCGCCTGTAACAGTGTAGTTCCAGAGATTTACAGGAACTTCTAAAGTATCCTGTTTCTTACCTGTTTCAGCGTCGTATGTCACAAAAGAAGGCTGGTCACTTGTATAAACCATAGCAGCGATACGTCCGTCACGAAGGACAAATGCGCTTCCCCAGTCAACCTCTGAGTTTATCTCTCCGATATGATTTTTCTTGTTTAACTGATCGTCATATAAATCGACTCCTATGTTTGTTAAAAGAAGATATCCATCCTTGCTGGGCTTTATGGAATAAGCATAGAAGTAATCGGTCTGCTCCGGATTGTCATTAACGATCTGCTTTTCCCCGAGGCTTTTTCCGTCCTTGTCAAAAAGTGCGAATGAGAACTGGCTTTTGTATTCTCCGGTCGCATCGTCATATCCGTATCTTTCAGTGATGAAAGCTACATTTCCGTCCTTGTCAACGGCAAAGTCGTTTACTCCCTGATCCGTGAATGTAACACTGAATTCGCTCTTTTTATTTCCGCTTAGGTCATTGCAGACAATCCTTACATCCAGCGTTGATTCCCCGCCTTCAAAAACTTCCGTCGGCTCTTCTGCTATGACATCCTCGGTAGTACCTTCTGCTATAACCTTCTTCTCGGCTTCACCCTCCTCTTCAAAGAGCTCGGCATCGCCTTCTTCTTCGCCTTCGGGATAGTTGTATTCGCAGTACATCATGTACATACTGTCATCAAAGATCTTGCATCTGGCGCTTCCGTCATCATCGCTGATTATAGGCTCGCTCTTGTAAACGTAATTATCGATATCAGAGATCAGCTCCTCGATCGATTCCCCCTTTTTGTTCTTGTCCTTCTTTTTGTCGTTTTTGCCTGAATCATCGCCCCTGCCGCATCCTGTCATAGTGACCGCCAAGATGAGCACCATTAAAAGTGCGACTATCCTACTCCTTTTTTTCATTTTGACTCCTCCTTTGAATGTTTTTGATCATATATATAAGATTGTGTCTTATCCTTTTTTTGAAAGCTTTGTATGCTTCGCTTCTTAACAGTTTTATGATAAATATCGCAAATATGACAAGGTTTATAGTTACTATGATCCATATCAGGAAATATCCGAGAGCGAATATATCCTCCCATGCCCTTGCGATGTTTTCATAGTAGGGAAATACGACTCCCTTTGTACTCATGGAGCGTATGCCCTTTTCATGATTTATGTCAACCATTCTGTCCCTGTTATATCTGTAGCTGTTCTCGACTATAACAAGGTCATCGGCTCTTTCTCCGAGCACTTCTCTTAGAAGAGTTATGGCAGATCCGTCAACGGGATCGGGGATTATCATCTCATAATCGTAGCTGCCGTATATGCGACCGTATGTCTTAAGGCTGTTAAGACTTAAAAAGCATATAGGTTCATTTAAACCCGCAGCTGATGCAAACTTTCCCTCATCCTTTTTTACAACGCCCTTTACGATGTGAGGAACGTTACCTATCATGACGGTCTGACCCGCTATATCGGAAGAACCGAACAGTCTCCAGGCGCTGTCCTCATCAAGGATGACCCCGTCATCCATCACATCATCGTCATAAAGGTATGAACCGTACAAAAGGTTCATCGGATGAAATATGAAAAAGTCCTTTTCAACTCCGTATGCAGTCAGTTCAATGCCTGCAGAATCCGAGTTTATGCTAACCTTTCCGGTTATGCTGACCGAATATGGAAAGCTTATCCCGCTCTTATCCTTGTTTCCGGCAAGATCTGAGTATGCGGACTCATCTAGCTTTTTCTGTATCTGATGGGAAAGATCCGTAAAGTACAGATCCTCAGTCTTGTCAGTATCGCTTACCGGATACATCACAGAGATCTGGGCTACCATTCCCTCTTCTGACCATCGTGACGCCGCCATCTGGTCATAAAGACTATTCTTTTTAACATTTATACATATGCACAGTATAAGGGCCAAAATGAGCGATATAGCCGAGCATATGAGTATCTTTTTCTTCATAGCTTAATTATCCGACAGTCTTACCTGCTGCCCTGCCGATATAGGCTTGTCCGATGTGGTGATGACATATGTCCATGTATCGATATCGGCATTTATCGCCGTGTTAAGATCATCGCTCACGATAACCTCGACATCCACCCTTTTAGCCTTGTAACGGTTTCCGAAAGGCGTGCTCTTTTCCTCTATCGTATATATGAACTTGCCCTTGTTATCCTCTCTTATGGCGCTGTTTGGAACGACCTTGTCATATTCACGGGATTTCTGTCCTACAGATATGCTTAAGCTCTCTCCGTTTGTAACATCGCCCTCTACGCTGAAGATCAGCTTCTTTCCCTTTCCGGGATTCTGGGGATCATTTGCTATCTTAGAAAGCCTTACCATTATGTTCTCGCTGTAGTACCACGAGTTCTGAAGGCTTGCCACATCTCCGATGCTTACCTTCTTTGCCTGTTCGTTGGTAACGGAAATATTCATATACATGGGCTTTCCTGCTACCTGGATCGTTGCAAGAGGGTCGGAAGCGCTGGTTGTCTCCCCGGCCTTTTTGCCGATCGAGAGAACTATTCCGTCTACGGGACAGAGCACTGTAGCACCGGTTGCATCGGCTTTTAGCTTTTCTACCTTTTCACGCTGTTCTCTTATTATTGAGTTCTGGTTTGCAAGATCTAAAGTCTTACTTATATCTAAAAGCAGCTGAGTCTGAGCTTCCTTTGCCTTGGATAGTTCAAGATCAGCATCGGCTTTTCTAACTGCAAGGTCATTAACAAGCTGCTGGTTGCCTTCCTTGTTCTCAGCCTGCTCGTTTGTTAACTTGCTTATCTTTGTATTTAATTCATCAACCTTGTTCTTTGCGCTGTTGTAATCGCTTTCGGCGCCTGACAGTTTGCTCTTTGCACTGTTATAGTCGCTTGCCTTTGCATTGGCTGCATCGACTGCAGCTGCTTTTGTGCTGCACGCTGATTTAGCTTCCATATAGGCTTTATAACTGTCGGTTATCTCTTTAATGTCTGCATCGGCTGTAGTAGGTCTGGTGGAATAAAGCCATTCATTAAGTGCTTCTGAATTATTGATTGCTTTTTCTTCATTCGAATCCGTTCCATGAAACAACAGTTTTGCTACATCAGCTTCAACCGAAACAGATTGATATTTTGATCCGTATTCAGCTAAAAATGTCGCCAGTGTTCCTGAATTAATGGATCCAACAATACTATCTTGAATACTTTCGTATTTTGCTTTTGCATTGGCCTGATCAAGCTTTGCTGCTTCCAGTTCGCTCTTAAGCGCTGCAGCCCCGCCATCACCGGCTTCAACTGCGGCCTTCAATTCATCATATCTGCTCTTTGCGTTAGTTAACTCGTTCTGGGCCTTTTCAAGGTCAAGCTTTGCTTCATTTATATCAGAATCAGACAGAGTTGTTGCTCCCGCTACAGCCTGCTGTCTTGCGATGCTGTCAACATTGTCCTGAGCTGCCTTTACTCTTGCTCTTGCAGCCTCTATCTGGGCCTCATATACACTCATTGAAGATACGCGACCGGTCGTAGCCTGTGCGTAGGCCTCGGCTGTCATCTCGCCTGTAAGGGCTCCTGCAGTGTATTTGTATATAAGATCCTCAAGATCCTTTTCAGCCTTTTCAAGCTCTTCGCTCTCGCTGTCTTCAAGATAAAAGAGGACCTGGTCCTTTTTGACCTCGTCGCCTTCCTTTACTGCAACGCTTGCTATCTTTCTTGAATCCTTGACCATAACGGAGTAGGGATCATCTGCTTCCACGCTGCCTGTTCCCCTTATCTTTTCCGTGATGGTCTGTGACTGGATATACTTGGTCGCAACCTCAGGTAGTGACTTATTCATGATACTGTTTGAGAAAAAGGTCAGTATCAGCATCACGGTAAGGAAGATGATCGCGATGTTCTTTATGACATCCTTTTTTATTTTAATGGTATTCTTCTCGTTTATGTCATCGTTCATGTTATGTAAACCTTATCCTTTCATACCGCCCTGGTATGTGATACCCTCAACAAGATATTCCTCACCATACTGGAATACCAAAAGCGTAGGTATCATATATATAGTGGCAACAGCAAAAGCTATGCCTATCTCTCCCTGATTTATCTTTGATAAGAATACTGACAGTGGATGCATGTCGCTGTCGCTTAAAAGTACGAGCGGCTGCTCTACCATGTTCCAGTAGTCTATAAAAAGAAGTATCAGTACACTTGCTATAGCGCTCTTGCAAAGCGGTATGCAGATCTTTGTAAATATCTTAAACTCTCCCGCTCCGTCAATCTTTGCGGCCTCTATGATGCCCGAAGGAATTCTTCTCATGCATTTGGTCAGCAGAAATACCGCAAAGGGCGAGAAGATGCCCGGAAGCCATATGGCCCAGTTGGTATTTATGATGCCGAGCCATTCACTCACAAAGAAGTTAGGTACGAGTGTTACCTGGTAGGGCATGAGCATCAGTATTATATATGCAAAAAAGATGATCTCTCTTAGTTTACCTCTGTATCTTGCAAAGCCGTAGCTTGCAAGGAGTGCCACAATCATCTGAAAGATGACTATGGGTGTTACAAGGAATACCGAGTTCCAGAACTTGAGCAGATAGTCCGGGCTGTTGAACAGCACGGTGAAATACTGCTTGAAAGTCACCATATCCGGGATGAACTTAAGATGAACAGTCTCGGATATGTATTTGCTTGTTCCCTTTCCGGTCACGCTCTCAAATATCTTTCCGTAGTTTGCCGCTATCTCCGATTCTGCCATAAATGAGTTGCATATGGTAAATACGATCGGGATCACGTAAAGGAAAGCTATAAAGATCAGTATGATCGAGAGTATCTTCTTTATCCTGTTTTTCTTTTTTGGTCTTATTTTCCTGTCGTACTTCACCGCTAATCCTCCAGATCCCTTCCAACGAAGTTTTCTATGATAAACAGCAGTCCGACAAGGACTATCATCACGAGCGACATCATTATCGCCGCAGCAGAAAGCTTCTGATAGTCAAGCGCCGCAAACATGTTGTTCATGTAATGCTGCAGCATGTACAGCGATTCATAGGGATAATCTCCGGTAAGAAGATATATCTCCCTGAATACCTTGAACGAATTTATGAGTGACATGATAGTCACAAACAAAATGGTGGAAGCCAGATATCTTATCTTTATCGTCTTAAATATTACCCAGTCGGAAGCACTCTCGAGTTTAGCCACCTCTATAAGATCCTTTGGTATGTTTGATATGGCTGCCATAAAAAGGATCATGTTGTAGCCGAGATTCTTCCAGACAAACAGAAAGATGATGACAAGAAGTGCACCATCCGACTTCATCCAGTCTATTTTTGTTATGTCGTATCTTGCCAATATCTCGTTAACTATCCCGTTATTGTCAAACAGCACCTGCCAGATAAGGATTACCGATGCGATCGGTACCATCATCGGGCTTAGGATGCATGATCTTATCTGAGACTTTGCAAGAACGTTCTTATCAAGCGCAAATGCGACAAGAAGCGACAGTATGATAATTAGCGGAACGCTTATCAGAGAGAATTTGACCGTATTGGTCACTGCCAGTCTGAAAGCCTTGTTATGCATTACGCTCACAAAGTTGTCAAAGCCGACCCATCTTTTTCTGATCGGATTGTCAACAAACGAATAAAAGATGACAACAAGAAACGGCACCATGAAAAATGTAGCTACTCCGGTGACACTCGGAGCGATAAACAGCGCCGATTTCTTTTTGAGCTTCTTTGTCATAGAGTCTTCTCCAGGATCTCGTATATCTCATCCCTGCCCTGCTTTGTCTCAGCAGAAAAAGGGACTATGACCGTTTCTTTGCTGCACCTGAGAGTCTCGCGGATTAGCTTTATCTGCTTGTCAAGCTGGCTTCTTTTTATCTTGTCGAGCTTTGTAGCGATGATAACGGGTTCAAATCCGTTATGGACTATCCACTGATACATGTCGCAGTCGTTTGCTCCCGGCGCGTGTCTTATATCTATAAGTAAAAATACCTTTTTAAGCATCTTCGAGGTATGAAGATATCTTTCTATCATCTTGCCCCACTGCTGCTTTACCTTTACGTTCGCATTGGCATAGCCGTATCCGGGCAGATCCACGAAAAGTATCTCATCATTTATGTTGTAAAAGTTTATCGTCTGGGTCTTTCCGGGCTGGGAGCTTGTTCTTGCATAGCTCTTTCTGTTCATCAATGCATTTATGAGCGAGCTCTTTCCGACATTGCTCTTTCCGGCAAATGCCACCTCGGGCAGTGTGTTGTCGGGTATCTTGCTGGTCACTCCGCAGACCGTTTCCAGATTGACGCTTTTTATAACCATGGCTTTTCCTTTTGGTGTACTAATCTGATTAGTACACTTAATATACTATTATAATCCTTCTGTGTCAATATGTTCTTTCACCTTAGACTAAAAAAGCCCCCTAGGGGACTTTTTTATCTTACTATGGTAGGCTCTGCCTTGCCGTCTATTACATCTTTGGTGATCCTGCACTCCTTAACGGAATTATCCGAAGGTATGGTATACATCACATCCATCATGGCCTTTTCCATTATGGTGCGAAGTCCTCTTGCTCCGGTCTTCTGAGTAAATGCCTCCTCAGCTATCTGATCTATGGCATCCTCGTCAAAGGAAAGATCTACTCCGTCATATTTAAACAGTTTCTGATACTGTTTTACGAGTGCGTTCTTGGGTTCTGAAAGGATCTTTATCAGTGATTGCTTATCAAGTCCCTCCAGAGCAACCCTGATGGGAACTCGTCCCACAAACTCGGGGATAAGTCCGAACTTGACAAGATCCTGTGTGCTCACCTGAGCAAGCAGCTCGCCGATCTCTTCTCCCGATTTCTGGGCAATCTCTGCGTTGAATCCGATGGACTTGCGGTTTAATCTCTCCTCGATTATCTTCTCGAGTCCGTCAAACGCTCCTCCGCAGATAAACAGGATATTTGATGTATCTATCTGTATAAGATCCTGGTGGGGGTGCTTTCTTCCTCCCTGAGGGGGAACGCTGGCAACGGTTCCTTCGACTATCTTAAGAAGTGCCTGCTGAACACCTTCACCCGAAACGTCTCTTGTTATAGAAACGTTCTCGCTCTTTTTGGTGATCTTGTCTATCTCATCTATATAGATGATGCCGTATTCTGCTCTCTTTACATCATAGTCAGCTGCCTGAATGAGCTTAAGAAGGATGTTTTCAACATCCTCTCCGACATATCCTGCCTCTGTAAGAGTTGTTGCATCTGCTATCGCAAAGGGAACATTGATTATCTTTGCAAGAGTCTGAGCAATATAGGTCTTTCCCGAACCGGTAGGCCCCATCATGATGATGTTTGACTTCTGAAGTTCGACACCGTCATCCTCGCTAACCGAGGTAACTCTCTTGTAGTGATTGTATACGGCAACGGAAAGGACCTTTTTTGCAAGCTCCTGTCCAATGACATACTCGTCAAGAAACTCTTTTATCTGTATGGGCTTTAGCAGGTTGATATCGGGTGATTCCACCTTTGTCTCGGCATAATCATCTTCAAACTCCTCGGCTATCATGTCTGCACAGATATCTATGCATTCATCGCAGATATATACGCCTTCTGGGCCTGCTATGAGCTTGCGGACCTGCTCCTGCTTTTTACCGCAAAACGAACATTTGACATGTCCGGTCATACTCTTGTTAGCCATTACCTACCTCATTCTTCAACACGCTTTGTAATAACTGCATCGATGAGGCCGTATTCCTTGGCTTCAATAGCTGTCTTCCAGTTGTCACGCTCTGTATCGGCAGCGATCGTCTCGTAGTCCTTGCCTGTATTCTCTGAAAGGATCGTATTTAACTTTTTCTTTGTAGCAAGGATGTGCTCTGCAGCGATCTGGATCTCTGTAGCCTGACCCTGTGCTCCGCCAAGCGGCTGGTGGATCATTATCTCGGCATTGGGAAGAGCATAGCGCTTGCCCTTTGCACCGCCTGCAAGAAGGAATGCTCCCATGCTCGCAGCCATGCCTATGCATATGGTGGAAACATCGCACTTGATGTACTGCATGGTATCATAGATAGCCATACCTGCAGTTACGCTTCCGCCGGGGCTGTTGATATAAAGGCTTATATCCTTTTCGGGATCCTCCGCCTCCAAAAAGAGCATCTGGGCAACAACTATAGAAGCTGTTGTCTCATTTACTTCTTCTCCTAAAAATATGATCCTGTCCTTTAATAATCTTGAATAAATATCATAAGAGCGCTCGCCTCTTGAGGTCTGCTCTATGACGTAAGGTACTAAACTCATATCTGTCTCCTTTGCAGCAATTATTTCTCAACTGCGCTGTCAACCGTAAGCTTTGCAGCTTTCTTAACGGCGATATCGGTCTTCATCTGCTTCTTGCCTTCCTCGCCCATCATTTCCTTAACCTTAGCGGCATCCATCTTGTACATTTCAGCCATCTCTTTGATCTCGTTGTCATAGTCTTCGTCAGTAACTTCGATGTTCTCTGCCTTAACTATAGCTTCAAGAACGAGTCTTGACTTGATGCGCTTTTCAGCCTGAGGCTTAACCTGATCCATGAACTTGTCAGTTGACATGCCTGTGAACTGAAGGTACTGCTCGAATGAAAGTCCCTGCTGCTGGATCGACTGAGCAAACTCCTCGATCATCTGTCTCTGCTGAGTCTCTAACATTGCATCGGGGATCTCCATCTTTGCATCGGCGATTATAGCATCAACAACTGCCTCTTCCTTTGCATCCTTGGCGTTCTTTTCCTTCTTCTCAGTAAGGTTCTTCTTGATGTCTTCTCTGTATTCCTTAAGAGTCTCAAACTCGGAAACCTCTGAAGCGAACTCGTCATCGAGCTCGGGAAGCTCCTTCTGCTTGATCTCCTTTACTACACATTTGAATACGGCTGCCTTGCCTGCAAGATCCTCTGCATGGTAATCCTCGGGGAATGTAACGTTTACTTCGCATTCCTCGCCGATGTTCTTGCCGATAAGCTGCTCTTCAAATCCGGGAATGAATGCGCCCGAACCGATCGTAAGAGGATAGTTCTCGCCCTTGCCGCCTGCAAATGCAACACCGTCAACATATCCGTCAAAGTCAATGACTGTATCATCCTTGTCCTGAACGGGTCTGTCTGTAACGCTTATGCTTCTCGCATTGTTCTCGCGTTCCTTTTCGATGGCTTCATCTATCTCTGCATCAGTAACCTTTGTATCGATCTTGTCAACCTTTACACCCTTGTACTTTCCGAGTGTTACTTCGGGCTTAAGTGCAACTTCAGCTGTAAAGATGAAAGGCTTTCCTGCCTCGAGCTGAACAGCCTCGATCTTGGGTGTAGATGTGATCTCCTCTTCACACTCCTCGTATGCCTTCTCGTAAGCATCGGGAATGATCTGGTTTGCAGCATCCTCAAGGAATACTCCCTTGCCGTACATCTTCTCTATCATTGCTCTCGGAACCTTGCCTTTTCTGAATCCCGGGATAGAGATCTTGCTCTTCTGCTGCTGATATACTTTCTCAATGGCCTTCTCGAGCTCCTCAACGGGAACTTCGATCGTAAGCTTTGCCATACCTTTTTCTAATTTTTCAACCTGTACACTCATTTTAAATATTTCCTTCCTAATTTTCTGATTAAGAGCCGACGTATATTATAGCATAAGACTTATCTAAAATCTATAAATTCTTTATTAAGCCTTAAATACTATCTTTTCGGCCATTTCAGACGCTTTTTCGCTTCCCTGGACAGCGCTTATTATCTCAAGTGCAAACGGGATCGCTGTACCGAGTCCCCTGCTTGTTATAACGTTTCCGTCCCTGTTTACGGGCTTAAAGTTGACCTTTGCGCCAACCAGTCCGTCTTCAAGACCGGGATAAACGCAGGCATCCTTATCCTTAAGATATCCGCCTTTTCCGAGAATTGTGGGAGCAGCGCAGATGGCACATACGAATCTGTCTGAATCGTAGAGTTCCTTGATCGCTTTTTTAACAAGCTCATGCTCCTGCATATATCTTGTTCCGGGCATTCCTCCCGGTATTACCAGAACGTCATCAGCTGAAAAATCGTGGTCTTCTATGATCTCGTCAGCGATTATCGTGATGTCATGACTTCCAGTTACCTTTTTATCACCGCTTATGGATACGATGGAAAGATCCATTCCTGCTCTTCGCAAGATATCAGCAACATTGAGTGCTTCGCACTCTTCGGTTCCGGTGGCAAATAAAAGCGCTACTCTTGTCATATGTTTTCTCCTTATATAAATCAGTTAAACGTTGATCCCGAGTAATCATCTTGGCTTGGCTGATCAGGTATGCTAAGATCGGGCTGATCTGAAATGCTTACTTCCGGCATCGGAGGTATGCTCAGATCATCCTGAGGCATCTCGGGCATCTCAGGCATCGAAGGCATCTCAGGTTCTGTAACAGTCTGGGCTGCGCCGAGTCCGCCGAGTCTTTCGTCCCTTCTTCTTTGTACCTCAGCGATCATGCGGCCTCTGTCCTTATTGAACATGTGCTCAAGATCGTTGCTGTATCCGAAGATCGCATCAGGAATCATTCTTGAAAGGTAGTTCATTACCTCTTCATTGTTTTCCTTCTTGGTCTGTACCTGAGCCATCTTTCCGTTGGCAAATCTTAATCTTACATAGTAGGTCTTTCCTGTTGTTACAAAGTATGTCTTGTGAGTAACTATATAAGGATAGATCCAGATGACATCCTTTGCTTCGGAGAATACAAGACTCATTCCGTTTGTGACCATGAAGAATTCATCGTTTATCCTCATTCCGTATCTTTCGGGAGTCTGATCAACAAAGCGGTCAAGGCGAGCATATGCAGCTTCCTCTCCTCCGACTCTGTTAGCATAGTCCTTGATGTCCTTCATGTGGTTTCCGAAAAGTCCGCTTATAAGGACTCCGATACCTGCGATGATGAGAACCGCACCGATGATGATGACCATGTAGTCTGTGCTCTCGTCTCTTGCACCTGCCTTTGATGCGATGAGAACGTATGGTGCAAAGATCTCTCTGAGCTCATCCATGCTCATTTTGTAATATGATGAGCATTCCTTAAGGTAATCCTCGTAGAACTCCAGATCATCGCCTGTAAGCTTCTGTACCTTGCCCTTTACGGTAAAGTATCCGAGCTTGTCATAGTCAAGCTCCTGTCCCGCAGCCTCGGCATCATAGATGTCGTTCATCAGCTGGTAGGCCTTGTCGTTTTTCTTGCCTCTCAGTTCCACTCCGATGTACTTGTCTCCGTCGGGACCCATACATACGAAGTAGTCTCTCTGTACTTCTTTTCCGTATTCGTCAGTGAAATAGCAGTAATAGTCATATATGTAATAGACCGTTATCTTTGCTCTTCCCTCTTTGATCTGATCGACCGTTATCTCATCAAGGTTCTGTTCCTCTCCCACGGGAATGTAATCCTTAAAGTAGATAAGTGTGATCAAAAGTCCGATCGCAAGAAGGACAGCAGATAATACTACCGTTCTTGATCTGAATTTCTTTTCAAGCTGTTTCATAAATAAATAACTCTCCTCGTTTATTTCTTTACGGCAGGCTTTTTTGCTCTGCCATACAGTTTACATAACTTATATATCCTGTCTGCCTCTTCATCGGTAAGTGCAGCAAGATTAACTCTCCATTTCCAGTTGTTTCCGAGTGTTGAAGGGAAGTTCATCCTTGCCTCTCCTCCAAGCTCAAGATAGTCCTGCATGGGGATTATCGCTGTATCGGCAACGCTTGAGAGTGCATGTCTTATCATCTTGTTGACCGCATCCTTTGGATGCTTTACATCAAGATAACGTCTTGCAAAGGACTTGTCCTTTCTTGCAAGAGTGTCATACCAGTGTCTGGTGGTATCGTTGTCATGCGTACCTGTATATACGACACAGTTTCTGTCATAGGTATGAGGCAGATAATCGCTCTCTTCCCTTGAATCAAAGGCAAACTGCAGCACCTTCATTCCCGGGAAGCCGGATTTTTTGACCATCTTTATCACAGAATCGGTTAAAAAGCCAAGATCCTCTGCGATGACTTCCCTGTTTCCGAGCTTCTGCTTCATAATCTTAAAGAACTCAAGACCCGGTCCCGGAAGCCACTTTCCTATGATGGCATTCTCGTTTCCAAAAGGAATGGCATAGTATTCGTCAAATCCTCTGAAATGATCTATACGGACAATGTCATATATCTCAAAGCAGTGTGACAGGCGTTTCATCCACCACTCGTATCCTGTCTTTTTATGATAGTCCCATTTATATAGGGGATTACCCCAAAGCTGGCCCAGCGCCGTAAAAGCATCGGGCGGACAGCCCGCAACGTTTATGGGATTGCAGTCCTTATCAAGGTCAAAGAGCTCCGGATGAGACCATGTATCCGAACTGTCCATGGCTACATATATCGGAATGTCGCCGACTATCTGGATGCCCTTTTTGTTTGCATAGGCCTTTAATTCATTCCACTGTTTATAGAAGAAATACTGCTGGAAGCAGTAGAATTCTATCTTATCCGCAAACTGCTTTCTGCATTTATCAAGGGCAGACTTTTTGCGAAGCTTTATATCCTTTTCCCAGCCTGTCCAGCCGCTTCCCATGTGATCATCCTTGATCGCCATGTAGAGGGCATAGTCATCAAGCCAGAAAGCGTTTTTCTTCTTAAAGGCAACAAAGTCCTTGTCTTCAGATATATCACTCTTTTTATATGCCTTGTATAAAAGCGCAAACTTAGCCTTGTAGATCACATAGTAATCCACTGCATCGTCTGATCCGTATTCATATTGGGAACATTCCTTTTTGGTAAGCCATCCCTTTTTGATAAACTCTTCAAGGTCTATGTAGTAGGGATTTCCCGCAAATGTCGAGAATGACTGATAGGGCGAATCTCCGTATCCCGTAGGACCCAGGGGCAGTATCTGCCACAGAGACTGGCCTGCCCTGTCAAGAAAGTCGACAAATGCGTATGCTTCCTTAGAAAATGTACCTATTCCGTACTCGCCTGGAAGTGATGATACGGCGAGCAGTATACCGCTTCTTCTCATACACTGGTCCCCAGATGCCATATATCCTTATCGTACTGTGCGATAGTCCTGTCAGATGAGAAGAATCCTGCCTTTGCTATGTTGTTAAGCATCATCTGATCCCATCTGTCCTTGTCAGCATAATCGCTAAGCATCTTATCCTTGACTTTGATATAGTCTTCAAGGTCAAGAAGCGTCATGAACCAGTCCTTGTTCAAAAGCTCGTTATAAAGTCTTGTGAGCATTGTCTTGTTTCCGACCTTTATAACAGACTTGTCAACGATAAAGTCAACCGCTTCCTTGATAACCTTGCTCTTTTTATAGTAATCCTTTGAAATGTAGTCAGCCTTTTCGTAATGCTTTATAACCACATCCGATTTCTCGCCGAAGATGTAGATGTTATCATCACCTACAAGCTCGTGAATCTCAACGTTTGCTCCGTCATCGGTTCCAAGGGTAACGGCACCGTTAAGCATGAACTTCATGTTTCCGGTTCCGCTCGCTTCCTTGCTCGCAAGAGATATCTGTTCTGAGATATCGCATGCGGGGATGAGTCTTTCGGCATAGCTTACGTTGTAGTTTTCAACCATAACGACCTTCATGTACTTTGATACTTCGGGATCGTTGTTTATTATCTCTGAAAGGCACAGTATCAGATGTATGATATCCTGTGCGATTATGTATGCGGGAGCAGCCTTTGCACCAAAGATGAATGTCACCTTTGAATCGGGCTTCTTGCCTTTCTTGATCTCGAGATATCTGTGAATGATATAGAGTGCATTCATCTGCTGGCGCTTGTACTCATGCATTCTCTTTATCTGTATGTCAAAGATAGACTCGGGATCTATCTCGATGCCTTCATGCTCCTTTATATATGAAGCAAGGGCAAGCTTGTTATCCTTCTTTATCTCTCTGAGTCTCTTTAGAAACTTCTTGTCATCCTTGTGTTCAAGAAGCTTTTCAAGCTTTGAAGCATCCTTTTTGTATTCCTTGCCTATTGTTTCGCATATAAGGCTGTCAAGTTCTCTGTTGCAGCTCATAAGCCAGCGTCTGAAAGTGATGCCGTTTGTCTTGTTGTTGAACTTTTCAGGATATATCTTATAGAAATGATTTAATTCCGTATTCTTAAGGATATCCGTGTGGATCGCAGCAACACCGTTGATTGAATATCCGTAGTGGATATCCATATGAGCCATATGGACTCTCTTTTCCTTGTCGATAATGGCTACCTTGGGATCCTTGTATTTCTTCTTTGCCTTCTTGTCGAGTTCCTTTATATAGGGAACGAGCTGGGGAACAACCTTCTCAAGATACTTAAGAGGCCATTTCTCGAGTGCTTCTGCAAGAATGGTGTGGTTTGTATAAGCACATGTCTTGCTTACTACTTCTATTGCCTCATCGATGGAGAATGCCTTTTCCTCAACGAGTATCCTGATAAGCTCGGGGATCACCATTGAAGGATGTGTATCATTTATCTGGATGGCAGCATGCTCATCAAGCTTTCTCAGATCAACATGGTTTTCTCTCATCTCCCATAAGATGAACTGAGCGGCATTGCTAACCATGAAGTATTCCTGATATATCCTTAACAGATTTCCTGCTTCATCGGAATCATCGGGATAAAGGAATAATGTAAGGTTCTTTGTGATATCCTTCTTGTCAAAATCTATGCCCTTTTTAACAATAGATTCATCAACGCTTTCAACATCAAAAAGATGCAGCTTGTTAACTCCGCTGTCATATCCTATAACGTCTATGTCATAGAGTCTTGATGTCACCTTGCAGTCACCAAATGTTACATCAAACTTTATATCTGTCTTGTTAAGCCATGAGGGATGCTCTATCCAGGGATTGGGCTCGGCACACTGAGCTCTCTTTTTAAATACCTGCTTGAACAGTCCGTAGTGATAGTTTAGACCTATTCCGTCTCCGGGAAGATTAAGGGTTGCGAGCGAATCAAGAAAACACGCGGCAAGTCTTCCGAGTCCGCCGTTTCCAAGTGAAGGTTCGGGTTCGCATTCCTCGATAAGATTTATATCCTTTCCGTATTTTTTAAGTACGTTCTTAACCTTGTCGTAAACACCGAGATTGATCAGATTGTTAGAAAGAAGTCTTCCGATCAGAAACTCCATTGATATGTAATAGACCTTCTTTGGACCTGCGATCTCTGTTGTCGACTCGGTAAGGGATTTTGCCAGATAAAGAGTGCAGTAATATACCTCCTTGTCTGTACAGTCCTCAAACTTTTTCTTAAATACCTTGTCGGCTATCGATACAAGTTCATCCTCGATATGGTCTTCAATAATGTTCCTTTTTAAAGTTGCCTGCAGAGACATTTTTTCCTCCTTGATTTGACTTATCAGAAATTTGGACTCCAACTTATATAATAACATAGATCAGGCCAAAAACATAGAAAGAAAAAGAGCGCCCGCATTATATGCGAACGCTCCCAGAATCCTGATTAATTATTTCATCTGGCCCTTTTCAAGAGCAAGTGTTCTTGTTGTAAGATCACATACTTCGCTGGGTCCGTAGTACTGTATGGCACCGGGGAATGTGAAGCATGTCTCAACAGCCCACTCGTCTCTGTGTGCCTCGAAGTATTTAAACGGTGCGCCGTCAAGCTCAACGAGAGCCTTTCTGATAACGGGCTTGTCTTCACCGTTACGTCTCTCCATGTTCATCATCTTTGTTATGGGCATACCGCCTGCAACCCATTCCTCAGCAGGCTTAGCGATGTTTGAAACCTTTGAAAGGTATCCTGTGTAGCCGTACTGGATGAGCATGAATGCATTGTATCCGAGTGAGTAGCAGTAGTCAGCATCGAAGTTTGAAGGGAATGCACATCTTCCTTCATAACCGAAGAAGTGATGCTGTGCACCGAACTTGCCCTTATATGTACCTGCTGCTTTTCTCTTAGCGAGTTCATTCTTAACCATCTCAGAGAAGAGCTTTTCAGACTCGATGAGTGAAACCTGTACGTTTCCGTGAGGATCTCTCTCGAGGAAGAGCTGCTGCTGAACAAACTGAGGAAGGATATCAAATACCTTGAATGCATCTGCTGAAAGACCAGCCTTGATGAAGTCGTACTTTGCAGCCCAGTCGGGAAGTGCATTGAACTCTTCTGTCTTCTTGCCTGCAAGGAGCTCGTTGATCTCCTTGATAAGAGCTGAGAACTCGGGAACGAATTCTACGATACCTTCAGGGATGATTGCAACACCGAAGTTGTTGCCGTTGTTTCCTCTCTTTTCAACTGCATCTGCGATGTAGCTTGTGATCTGAGCAAGAGACATCTTCTTAGCTGCAACTTCCTCACCGATAAGGCAGATGTTGGGCTGTGTCTCAAGTGCACACTCAAGTGCAACGTGAGAAGCGCTTCTTCCCATAACCTTTATGAAATGCCAGTACTTCTTAGCTGAGTTAGCATCTCTCTCGATGTTACCGATGAGCTCTGAGTATGTCTTTGTAGCTGTATCGAAACCGAATGAAGCCTCGATGTCCTCATTCTTTAAGTCACCGTCTATTGTCTTGGGGCATCCGATTACCTGAACGCCTGTGTTGTTTGCTGCCATGTACTCTGCAAGAGTAGCTGCGTTTGTGTTGGAATCATCACCACCGATGATAACGATAGCTGTAAGACCGTTCTTCTTTGCATTCTCAGCAACGATGGCAAACTGCTCTTTTGTTTCAAGCTTTGTTCTGCCTGAACCGATGATATCGAAACCGCCTGTGTTTCTGTAAGCATCGATGAATGCATCGTCGAATGTTACATAGTCATCCTTTAAGAGTCCGTCGGGGCCGCCCTTGAAACCAAGAAGTTCATTGTCCTTGTTTGTAGCCTTTAAAGCATCATAAAGACCGCTTATTACGTTGTGTCCGCCGGGTGCCTGTCCGCCTGAAAGGATAACGCCTACAACCTGCTTCTTAGAAGCTGATGTATTCTGGCCCTTTTCAAAGATAACTTCAGGCTTTCCGTATGTGTTGGGGAACAGAGCCTTGATCTTGTCCTGATCCGCTACGCTCTCTGTAGCATTTCCTTCCTTAACACAGATTTCCGCGATACCGCCTCTAAGCATTCCGGGAAGCTTAGGAGAGTATTCGTATCTTGCTTTCTGAAGAGGTGAAAGATTCATAGTATTTCTCCTTTTTTATATAAATTTAATTTACGCTCTGTAAACGTGCCTTGATATTATAGCACATAAAAAAAATGTCCGCCATATCTAAGTCTTGCTTTTCTCAACCGTTCTTTGTAAAATGTGTATGTCAATCTTAAAGAATATATGAGGAAATTTAAATGAACGTTGTTTGTTTGGATCTTGAGGGAGTACTCGTTCCCGAGATATGGATAGCATTTTCAGAAGCAACCGGCATACCTGAGCTTAGAAGGACTACAAGAGACGAGCCCGATTATGACAAGCTGATGAAGTTTCGCATAAACATCTTAAAGGAGCACGGACTCGGACTTAAGCAGATACAGGATACGATCGCTACGATAGATCCTCTCCCGGGTGCAAAGGAGTTTCTTGACAGATTAAGAGAGATCACTCAGGTGGTTATCCTGAGCGATACATTCGATCAGTTCGCCATGCCTCTTATGAAGAAGCTCGGATGGCCTACACTTTTCTGCAACACTCTCGAAGTTGCAGATAACGGAGAGATCACAGGATTTAAGATGCGCTGCGACAAGTCAAAGCTAACGACAGTAAAGGCTCTTCAGTCATGCGGATTCGATACTATAGCCGCAGGCGACAGCTTTAACGACCTTGGCATGATACAGGCCAGCAAGGCAGGATTCTTATTCAGATCAACAGAAGCGATCAAAAAGGAATATCCGCAGTATCCCGCATTTGAAACCTATGATGAGTTTCTTGAAGCAATAAAAGCTGCATTATAGAATGAACAAGGCGATATGTTATGTAAACTTATCGCCTTTTCTTATTGCTCACATGTCAGCTATCATACTAAAGAAATCCAAGAGTCTCTTTTTCTGAGCAACACTCATCTTATTGATCTCTTTTATTACTTCTATCGTAATCTTATCAGTTTTGAATTCCTGAATATTCTCACCCGAAACTGTTACTTCTTTATTATCATCATCTTTTCCCGTCAGCAGTCTGACAGGACTTATCTTAAGTGCCTCACACAGGATCATGATCTTGTCCGCACCTGGATTTGTGTTCTTCTTTTTCCAGTCGTATATCGTAGGTTTTGATATCCCTGTCAGGCGGGATAATTCAGGTATCGATATCCTTTTGCTGTCCATTATGTGAAACAGCCTTTTGCTGATAGTCATATTTTCTTCATCATCTGTCATATCAGAGACTCTTTCAAACATGGAAAGCTCTTCTTTGGGTATCGGAGGGTTATCAGGATCAAGCTGATAAGGCTTTTTTTCTGCTTTCTTAAGCATATTTAGCTGTTTTTTCGTTAAGTCCTTACTTATATCAATTGTCTTTTTAATGGTAGCCATAGTATTCCTCATTTAAATGTATCAGAACGGCGCGTGTCTGAATTAACTGATATGTATATACGTATATTGATATGTTATTACATATTATCATATGATGTTACCTTGGTCAATCTATTCCGTACTCTTATATCTTATCAGAGCATAAGAAAAAGACCCGGACACTGTAACCATGTCGGGATCTTTTACTATAAGAATTATTCACTTACTTTGTCAGGGGCTTTTTAACTCTCACTCTGTATAAAAGCTTAAGCTTGTCCCAGTTTCCTTCGGCCTTAAGCCTTCCGTCCTTTAAAGCCTCACAGATATCCATGCTGCCGTCTGCTATGGCTATGAGAGTATTGGCATCTCCTATAAGAAGTCCGTCCCTGTCATAGTACTCATACGGCTCAACACATACCTGTCTGGCCGCTATCTCAACGTAAAACTTTCCTTCCCCTTCGCCTATGATGTTAACCTGAACCGCAACATGTTCAAATATTTCGCGTGCATCCGCATTTTCCAGGCCTTCCCTTACTTTGTCTACTATCTCGTAGTATTCCATCTCACGGCTCCTTTCATAGGATATTTGTCAGACTTTTTATTTCTGTATGATTAATTATACCACAATAATATCATTTCCGCATCTTTTATTTGAAAAATCGCAAAAATTTAGTCTGATAACGTAAAGAAGTAGTCCCGAAATGATTATCGGCTTTTTTAAGGCAAAGGTTCAGCACATTTCATATATTTATCAGCGCTTTTGAGATCTTGCCCTGCCTATGGCCGGCATTACGGAATACGCCGCAAGAATAAGGATGGCAAACATCGAGCTGTCCCTGAATCTTTTATTCTTCATATATATCATCTCCTTATCTGAATTTTATATGATAAGGTTATCAGATATATGGTCACAGTAGTGTCACACAAAAACAGCCGGGATATTCCCGGCTGATCTGTATCTTTAAGTTATCTTATCATTATCAGTCCTACGATCAGATATGCGATCGCAGCTATGGCTGTAAAGACTGCACTGTATGATATTCGTATCTTTTTTGCATCCTCGGGATTTATGCCGACGGCATTTGCTATGTTAAAGGCTTCCGCCGTGAATGCACAGTTCTTCTCTCCCGCTATTCCCGCACCGGCTATCGCTCCGACCATGAGCGTGGGGCTTATTCCCAGGTGACGCGTGAAATTTAGTACTATGGGGAAGATCACGGCATACATAGACCATGACGATCCGAGTGCAACGGTGAGAGCCATTGCAATGACAAATACGACTGCAGGGAGCAGAAATGCCGTTTTATCAAATACATCTATCATCTCCTCAAGATACGTATGCAGTCCGAGGCTGTCCAAAAGCGTGGAGAAATTGATGGTAAGAAGATAAAGGATAATCGGCAGCGTGCTGTCTGCTATACCGTCTATCAGATGCTCCATGAACTGTTCGGGAGTCATTATCTTTTCAAAGCAGTACAAAAGAAACATGAAAGCTAGCGTTACCATAAGCCCTACTGCACTGTCAGTCACAAGACTCTTGTTCACAAGACTCCTTACTGCTACAGAGCTTACAGCCATTACTATGATGGGAAGGATTACGTTGGTCTTCTTTCCCCATACTTCCGTATCATGAACACTCAGATACTTTTCAGATCCCTTCGGCCAGAGATTGCCGCCTTCTGCCTTTCTTTTTTCGGCATCCTTAAGCTGTCCGTTAAGCGGCAGCTTTCCGAATGCAAATATGATCATTGAAACAAGTACTATTATGGAAAAGAAATTAAACGGTATCGATCTTATAAACAGCATGGTAGCACCGGTCTTTGCCGTTGCTGCCAGAGTACCCGTTACAAATATGCCCCACAAAGACAGCGGGAAGAATGAACTGAACACGGTCGGAAGCATGCTGTAGAAAAGGGCCAGCTTTTCACGAACCACCTTGTTTTCCTTTGCAGGCTTGTATGATGCATAACTTGCCGTAAGCATGTTTAAGCCGTCATCTATAGAAGTCAGCGCCATTATGCCTAAAGAAGATAAAAACATCCCTCTCTCGGTCTTTGAATATTTAGCGGCTGTCTTTTCAAATGCGGTAACACCGCCTGAAACAACTATAAGATTTACCATTCCGCCGATAAGAGCCATGACGAGCACTGTAAAGACGTTGTCAGGCTGTGACATCGTATCCATTATGGAATCGGCGTAGCCTGCAAATACACCTGTACGATATACAAGTATCGCACCCAGTATCCCCGAAACGACCAGGGATTCAACAGTCCTTTTTGAAACAAGTACGTAGCACAGCATGAGTACAAGCGGCAGAAGGAATATCGGGTCTTTTGTATTTACAGGTACAAAAAACAGAGATGCCAGATATATCACAAGAAGACTTCCGTACTGAAGAAGCATCTGTCTTACAGACATGGGACTTGAGTTTGCGGGATATGCCAGCACTCCCTTTCTCATCTTTGAGAGCGTGACTATCTGTGTATGCTTAACCGAAACCTGGGCATACACTCTCTTCATGAACTCGCCGTAGATATTCGGATGCATGCTCAAGAAATCCAAAAGATCCCTGCTCTCCATCTTGTAGACCACGGTCTTTCCGAGTGATCTTACGGTTGAAAGCCTCTTCTCTCCCGATAAAACGCCGTACTCTCCGAAGTACTGACCAACATGCAGTATATTGAGCTGATTGTCATCGCCGTCAAGCACCTGAACGGCTCCCGACTCAATAAAGTACATTCCGTCAGGCTCTTCATCTATAGTACATATATCGCAGTTGTTCTTAAAAGCGATCTTTTTCAGTTTTGATCTTATTGATGTTATATCATCCGCATTCTCTTTGGCATCGATACCAAAGAACTTGGCGATATAACGCTCATTAATCCTGTCACTCATATGAGTATTCTATCACAAACCTGCAAACGCAAAAAGGACCGCCTTAAAGACGGTCCTATTAAGCTGTTATCAGTATTCGTATACCAAACGATAAGTTGTGAGTTCTGTTATGTCGAAGCAGATCCTTCTCTCATTGGTAGGTCTTGCTCTTCTAACTCTTCGCCAATTGCCATTTTTATCAATCTTATACAGTGTCACCCTTTTAACTCCTAAAGGTACAGTTGTATGAAGCTTGGTCTTGGCATTAAGCTTTGCTTTTGTCTTAAAGGTTATAGTCTTGGATGATGCATCACCTGTCACAGTGCAAGAAAGATCTAGCGCCTTCTGACCTTTTAACCGGTAGTTATTCATAAATGTCAGAGCTGTTCCGCTTGCAACGAACACATGCAGTCCGGATTTATTGCTTCTATACAGTGACTCAAATGTAGAAGCCGGAACTGTAGTATCTTTCTTGTTCAGTACAACCTGTACCAGTTCACCTCTAGCTTTCTCCTTATCAGACAATACCTTCTTTTTGTTTGACGCATTATTGGTATTGCCGTCTAAGAGCACCTTGTCCAGGTCATTCCAGTCCTTGATAACGGTATTGGCGACCAAACCTCCAGTTGCTGTCTTGTTTACAATGCTTCCCAGTGTATTAGCAAAGACACCACCTGTACTTCCATTATTGTTGTCATTATCATTATTGCTGTCTGAAGATGATCCCGAATCGGAATCTGTATCATCCTTCTTACTTTCAGATGAAGAAGCTGTTGTTTCAGATGTTGTTTCAGGTGTTCCCGGTATCTTGACTATAGTATAGTCAGAGAACTGATTTGAAGGGAACTCCAGTATTTCGGTTGTACTGTTATATGTCGCATTAAGCTTTGTTCTTACTCCATCGTGATTTCTTACTACAGAGTAAGTCTGACCTGCTGACAGATTTGACGCAGGCACAGCAAGTCCAACAGTAACGTCGCCGCTGGTTGTAGTCAGAGGTTTGCTCCAGTAGCCGTTTGATCCGCCTTTTGAAACCACCTTTTCAAGATCGATATCAACCGTAGCCACCGCTGTAGCTCCATCCCCTGCATATGCAACTGCCTGTGTATCAAGTGATGTATCCTGCACGCTCATTCTTACGTTACCGACATCAGTAGCATTCGCTCCGTCTGCCAGAGTCGCACCTGTTACGGCATTACTGTTTTCCACGATTATATCATTAGCAGGACTTACAATACCTTTGAAGTGGAAGTTCGAATTGGTCATCGTGAACTTGAACACTCCCATATTTGTATCACCTGAAATCGGCGCCATCAAAGGTCCGTCATTTATCTGAAGACTGGAAACCTGATACCCGTAATCCGGAACAAGCAGGAAGTAATAAGTTTGTCCGATGGTAAGCATCTGGTCCTTATCCTGTGAATACTGGGTTACATCGATATCATTATCACTGGTTGCAAGTAGTCTGTAGAGTTTTGCATGCTCTACTATCTCATCTTCACTTGTATCTCCATGGTTCCTGTCTTCCGGATATCTCCAGCGTACATTTTTGGCATTTGAAAAAGTGATGTTAATGACGTATGAATATCCGGCACTTGCAGCAAATTCTGCATAACCGTCATTAATTATAGATGCTTCCATCGCAATACGGCCGGCCAGTTCCGTTCCATGTTCATCAGAAGGTGCATCCTTATCTTTTCTCTCTATCTGCATGGTCTGCAGCAGCTCATGAGAACCGGTAACTTCTATCCTTATCTTAGCTGTATTAACCGGTATCTCCTGTTCTGTTCCGGATGACACAGTAGCAAGTGCCTGATTGCTTGAATCAAGGAACTTTATAGTGGTAGTGGCATTTACTCCGTCTGCCTTTGTAATATTTATTGTATATTTACCACCGGCTTCCCCAGCTGGCAAGAAACTTACATCTCTTATATTGCTAGGTTCTCGTGTAAGCGCCTGAGCGTCTTCCGTTGATATAACTACATTATTTAACGTATAACTGTCCAGTATTCCGCCTGACTTAGCATGGGCTCTCACGTATATAGCCTCTACAGTAGCTCCTTCAGCCGAAACATCGTCCCAATCAGTTCCATTCGTAGAATACTGTATAGTTCCATAAGTATCTGTATAACCTGATACTGTTACATTCTTAGGATCTAAAGAAAAACTAATATCTGTTATATTATGTGGTGTCGAACTTGACCCAAATCCATGTGGATTCGAATCATTTACCACGTTACCATCTATTTTATAACTTACACTATATCCGGGTGAGGGAACTGCCCCTACAAACATTGCATCGGTGTTAGTAGTTATACCTGTAGCCGGAATATCTATCCACTCCTGGCCATCAAGGCTATACTGCATCTTTCCATGCGTATTTGTGTAAGAATCGACCAGTATCGAAGCCACAATAGGAGGAGGATTGTTATTTCCACCACCTGAATTAGTAAATGATATATTTGTTAATGTATTTACTCCCGCTTCAGGAAGCAGTCCATGCTCACCATTATCCGCAATATTGTCAGCGTATGTTGTTCCCACATTTAATGTGTAAGAAGCAGTATATCCGCCAGTTGTCGGAACACCTTTAACCCTAAACGCGTCAACCTCAGTAACACCAGTCGTACTTACTACTTCTGTCCATCCGCTATCACCGCCAAGTACTGCAGTGTAATAAATCTTACCATGTGTGTTATCATAAGCTTCTACCGTCAGTTTGCATGGTGTAGGCGGAGCACCTACCTGTGAAAAAACTATATTCGTGATACTTATGGTCGGTTTACTTGTATTAAGCCAGAATGTACCACTTTTAACATCATCTACGTTAAATGCTCCTCCTCCTTCGTCAAGTGAAAACGAGCCCACTTCATAATCCTGAACCGGTTCAAACTTTACAGCAATCGCATCAACATTTGATACTCCGTTTCCAGCGCTTATCTGCGTCCACGTCGAATTATCCGCAGTATATGAAACAGTTCCATATGTTGCATCATAACCAGTAACACTTAGCTGACATAAGCCCGCAGGAGGATCATCATTCGCCTTGACCCTCATTACATCGCCTGTCATCACACTTGTGAACACAAGCACCATGATCATAAAATAAGCTATCCCCCTGCTTCCCTTTTTAGATAGCCATTTCATAAATCTAATTCTCCTTCCACTTCATCCGTGAATTACGCTGATGATTGTATCGATATAATTTTACAAAACAATAAGGTTTCATAGGGTATAGTAAAAGTATAGTTTTAACCATTGGCATAAAAATAAGCGAAAAAGGGGATGTCCTCTCCTTTTTCGCCTGTATATTTTTGAACTTTATTAATTAAATTATGATTTTATTTATTTAAAGTCGTACCATGCCTTCTTAAGTTCAGCACGGTTAGTATTACCGGTTTTCTTTAAGATGTTTTTAATGTGGAATTTCACTGTATTCTCGGATATGAACAGCTTTCCTGCTATCTCTGAATTGGTCCCTCCGTCCAGTATGCATATCAGTACATCTTTTTCCCTGTCAGATATGCCATACTTCATTGCAAAATCATCTAAAAGCTCATCATCACTCTTTGCCGGTGCAGCTTCAACGTTCTCCACGGATTTCTGCCTGCCGTATAATACCTTTCCGAGTTCGGCAGCCATAAAGAATGAAGCTATAAAAAGCAATGCATTTAAAACAACAAGTGCAACGGGATACCTCGATAACAGCATGCCAGCTCCGGAACCGATCACTTCTCCCACTCGTCGTAACAGCATACTCAGGCCGGCAAGCCACAATCCGTGTTCAAGCGCCTTATCCGCAAAGAGCACCATGAAGAATATACTGTAAAAGCCTGTGAATACATATGTTAAAATCCAGAGAGGCATCTTCAGTGAAGTTGCCGAGGTCAGTGCCATACATATGAAAGGATTTATGACAGAGCAGACGCACAGTATGAGACCGGACTGTCTGGAATATGTGACAACGATAGCCGCGACTATCAGTCCCAGTGCTGAAAATGCCCTGGCAAGTTCAAGACTTATATCTCCGCCTGATATATCCGCTGCGGGCTGCATATATCCCAGATTCATTGTTATGCAAGTCAGCAGAACAAAGGCAGCGCACTTAATGAATGTCTTTTTATTAATGCTGTGTATTTCCGGCTCTTTGCTCTGACTATCGTCAGCGCTTACGGATCTGATCATCACTATAAGAAGTACCGCACAGAGCAGATAAACAATATAAGCCAGATCTCCCGTGTAAAGTCTTCCTTCAAGCGGCAGCATTATAAAATATGATAATACTCCGCCAACAGATCCCGCGATACCGTAAACTATGCCGTAGCTTTTGCAAAGGCCAGTTATAAGCGTTATATATCCGCCGATCAGCATTCCGCAGAATATATCCATCCCGAAACCAAGGATAAGCTTGGGAACAGGTATATTCACATAAACCGCAGATGACATGAAAACAAGCTCGGCGACTATCACAAAATACAGCGACTTTATCAGTCTGTCCGGATTCTTTCTGATATAAATGGCAAAGATCGCGATACCAAGTGCCTGGCACAGATAATCCACTATATTGGCCGATACATCGACAAACTCAGGTGAAAAGTATAAAAACAGACCATACAGCCAGTTGATGTATCCCGCACCTGTCCAGAAAACACCCAACGCCGCTATAAGGCACACTAGTATGGTATTCTTTTTATTCCTGTCCTTCATTTCCATAATGTAAATGTTACCACACCTGATCTGTGTCAGTAAATATAAATATCACGTGTTATGCAAGCGGTGGCGGGGTAGCCTTAGGGTAGGTATGCCCAATACTACTCAGCTTTCTTTGGCTGGGGCGGATTCTTGTCACCATAGAAGATGATGTAAAGACCGGATCCGTCTTCCTTTAATCTGTAGTACAGTCCCGATTTCTTTGTGGAATCATCATCCTCGGGTATATCCGGCAGCTTCATGACATCCACGTTGCCTTCGATGTCAAATACTATGTAGCCTGACTCCGGTGCGGAATATGCAAAGCCTTTCCTTATCCATAATTCGCTTATATCGAGCTTGTCAGCTTTTATTATCTTTGCCGGTTTCATCTGATCTTCCATGAAGACCTGACCTGTCAGTTTAACAGGGTAATAATTCAGATCTATCGTGAATTCGTCTTTAAGCGTCGAATCAAGTTCTACTGTGGTATCCCCTGCTACGCTGTAATCCCTGTTTTCAGCAAATGCATTGAATACGTACTGCGCATCAAAGTCCTCGTCATTGCTTCCTATATAGTTTTCCTCCTCGGTCACGGTGTTGGGATCATACTTGGGATTATCATCATAGCCGGCGTATTCAAAGAAATATGCCTGTCCCAGATATTCGGCACTTTTGTCAGTATTCTTTGTCGCCACGATCTTTGATGCATCATCGTTTACTACCAGAGAGAAGTTAAACGAATGCTCATTCTCGTCGACGATATCGTATCCCCAAAGATATGACCAGTCTTTTGTATCGTATACTCTCACACCCTTCCTATCCAGTGTGACGAGCTTTTTGCCGTCATTTGAAAATTCACCGCATACAGCGTTCTGCGGTCCCAGAGGACATACTATCTCTCCGGTCTCAAGATCAAATACGCTGTTGGCTATACAGCTGTACTCATTGGAAGAATGTCCTCCGTAGAACAGGTATTTTCCATCGGGGGAAACCGCGATCGCAAGGGAAGTCTGGTATGTGGGATAACTCCACTTAAGCTCTCCCGTCTTACGGTCCAAGACCTTTAATGTCTCGGCTGCAGACTTGACTGTAAGTACTATATATTCATCGGTTACCCTTACCTTGGTGCCCCATGAATCGACATCCGTCATCCACTTCACATTGCCGTTTAGATCATAACAGCGCATATACCCGTTTCCGTCTGTTACATAGAATTCCTGATCATCCGGTGAAAAGTTTACAGTTCTTACCTGAGCATGAACAAAATCATCCCAGAGGATTTCATTTTTCTGCCAGTCGATAAGCCAGAGATTGCCCACGGCATTGCTGGCTACAAGATATTTATTGTCATTGCTCAATGCCGCGCATCGTGAGATCGTTGCGTTTGCCTGCTCTTCACTTGTTCCCGGCTTGCTGCATGTGACAGGATAATGATCTATGGAATAAACTTCTTTTCCTGACTTATCAAGGATGACAGTCTTAAAGCCTGTCGCATTTGTCAGATCATCGGATGAATTGACCTCTGTAACAGTGTATTCTCCGTCATTGGATACGAATATATACGGAACCTCATACGGGAGCGGATATTTGAACAGTTCGTTTCCTTCAAGATCGAAAGCAGTGACCGCGATCAGATCCTTGATCTCATCATGCGTGGCAAAGGTATGAAACGGTATAAATGACACGATCGATCTGTGATCCGTTCCGTACTCATATGCCTGCAGACCTATCTGTGCGCTGGATTTAAGTTCGTATTTTTCAAGTCTGTTTTCGGGATATAAAGACATATCAACCGTTATTTCTTTTCCGGTCTTGGGATAAGTCATTATCTTGCGGGCATTGTATCCGTCCTTCTTTACTTCGATGATGCATTCTTTCCATGAACCGCTGAATCCGGTCTTAAATGAATTGACCATCAATTCAAAATATCCTTCCTCATCAGTCTTAGCCTTTGCATCTCTTGTGGAGTATCCGTCACGGGCTATTATTATCGCATCAGGGATCGGATCACCGTTTTCATCATGTATGAAGCCTGTTACGGTCGCATTCTTGAATCTTGATTCGCTCAGCTGTTCAAGAGGGTACATGATCACGGTATTTTTTAAGACAAATGTTGATCTTGCAACCTGACCCCCGTTTACTGAGATACCGGTATGGATACTGATATCAAGGTCTGCTTTTGCCTCGTATTTACTGTCAAAGTGCGACGGCATTATATCGATCTCCACCACGCGTTCGCTGTCAGGTGCAACATATCCGTCAGAACCGTTGGGATGGATGGCATGCTCTATACTTCCGATATGATCAAGCAGTTCACCCTTTATATCCTTATAGGGATCCATTTTTAGCTCAACATAGGCATCAGAGCCCGTTGTGTTCTTTATTAAAAGCTTGCGGACCAGTGTACCGTCTGTCTTAAGTTCGCATATGTAGCTTTCCTCTCCCCATATCTCCACGCCGTCTGATGAAGCATAGAGAGTATCAAAGACAGGTTCTCTTTTTCCTCCCTCATCGTACATTTCATTTCCGGTGATCTTAATATCATCTTTTCTTACCGCTTCGGCTTCATCACTGTTTTGGGCATCAGTCTCCTGAATTAAATTGTCTTCAACAGGAGTTTGTGCAACGCTGTCTGCATTAGTATCCGTTTCGGTTGCAGCTTCTTTACTTCCTGAGCATCCGCTGACAAGTAATAACGTCACAAGGATACAGATCAGATATTTGGATTTTTTTGCTTTGAGGCTTTTGTTTTTTCGCATAGATTTCCTCCCGCATATTTGCTTAATTATTCATAATAATTATATCTGATAGGCAGTTTGTCATGGGGATAGGAAAGGGATAGGTCACATACATAGTTGATAATTTTGTTTACTAATAATCATGTATGCTGTACTATTTGAGATATGAAGGAAGAAAACATCAAACCGATACGGTTGGGACTGACAGTAACAATTATCATAGGCATGACTTTCCTGTGGACGGGATCCGCATTTTTATCATGGGTCTACAATATCGCAAATCTGCTCGAAAGCATTGGACGCATCAACATGCTCGAAGGTCTTACCGAAGGCGTCGGATATGTTTTCCAGGCCATAGGTATAATAATCACATGTGTTATTATACGCAACTGCCTAAGCGGTCATGCTCTTGATCAGTCGGATGACAGAAAAATGAAGATGATCTTTGTTATATCAAGTATCATCGATCTGGTGTTTTCTTATTTATCTGCGAGTGCTGCTTCTCTTGCAGGCGCTCTTGTTTTCGGATATATCCAGAATACATTTCACGGCATTATAGCTGCGCTGTACATTTATATGCTGACTTTCTATATAGATGTAAACAGACGCGGACTTGTCTTCGGACTTGGATATTCAATCGGTTCCCTGGGTTCATATTTCATATCGATAATCGGTGATTCAAACTTTCTTGCCGATATCCGTTCCATCTTTTTATATATTGTAATAGTGGCATTAACGATACTGCTCATTTTCATGTGCGGTTATGATAGGGAATCGCTTTCCTATGCTGTCCTTAAAAGTGAAACCAGTCCCGAAACCAATAACGCTGCGCTGCAAAACATCACATGCCTAGCGGCAGCCGTGGTCATCCTTCTCAGTCTTGTCAAGGGGCTTGGATTTTACTTTGATTTTTCAGATGTCTGGGTAGGCGGCATGTCTTTGGAATATACAAGAATGTATTATGCTATAGGTCTTATAATTGCCGGTCTGATAAACGATATAAACCGCCGATGGGGCGGCATCATATGCGTTGCGGCACTTGTTTTCCCGTTTGTCCTTATACTTCTTAACAGTGCCTCTGTAAGCGGAACGATCCTTTGGATACTCAATTATGCATTTACCGGATTGTACGTTGTATATCGCGTACTTCTGTTTTCTGACATATCATGGGAGTCTTTAAGTATAAAGCCGATATCTGAAAAGAATTCTCTGATATACATCGCTCCTCTCGGATTGATGTTCGGCAGGATCGGTGATGTCATCAGTACGGGTGTCGGACTGTTCTTTTCAGATTCCCCGATCATTCTCAATATATTCACCGCGATAATGTTTGTTATAGCGATAATCGTATTTCTTGCACTGTTTTCCAAGCTGTATCTTGGTATATATACATCTCAGAATGCTGACAGCGAAACCCGAAGCTTAATGAGTTTTGCGGATTATTACAAGCTGACAGACAGAGAAAGCATCGTTCTTGAACACATAACAGACAAGATGACAAACAAAGAGATCGCATCGGAGCTGTTCGTTCAGGAATCGACAGTCAAATATCATGTGAAGAACATCCTGAAGAAAACAGGATGTTCAAACAGGCAGGAGCTTAAAAAGCTCTACAGCGAATACAATTCTTAAAGGCAATAAAAAATCCCGCATATGCGGGATTTTTATTTTCGGCTATTTTAGGCCTTTAAACTGGTATATCTGGTATTCCTCATCATACTTCATGTTGCAGTCGATGAATGCACCGATCCTGATTCCCTTTGGCTCAAGGTCTGAGTTGTTTACCTTTGTAGGCTGATCGTAGAAATCCCGTCTCAGTTCATTATAGAACAGGATATGTACCTTTGACCTTTCTCCCAGATCCTGGATCTGAGCCACATAACCCTTCGTCTCATACATCTTCTTGCCGAGAATGCTCTTTACATACTCCTGATCCCTTAATTGCTGCTTTTTGTCTTCACTCATCTCAGCTAACATATCCTCAAGCTTTGCTGAGTCTTTTTTTGCAGCAAAATAAACGACCACGGCAAGAATCGTTACCGGCACCAGGCCGATAATGATCGTGGTGATATCCATATGTATGCTCCTCCTTTATATATTCTCCTTTATATTCCCTATTCCCTATTTTGTTAACTGACTGAAATACAGATCATGCGCTTTCTGATACTCCGCATTGTACTTTTCATCATCGCCCTGATGAAGAGATGATATATATGAATGCGCAAGCTGTGCTCTTTCCGGATGAACACGTACTATTGTGGCTATTCCGACATTTGAGCACGTATCCGAGATACGTCCTGCATTGTTGAGTATCTCAAGGAACATGATGCCTGCTCTTACACTGCACTTGCCTTCTCTTAATCTCTTTAAGTGATTGTCATGGAGTGTATTTGCAAGATCGTCCATAACACCTTCAAGAGGCTCTATGTGAGAAGCTGCGTCCGTATCTCTCTTTTCAAATGCATCCTTTGTATGATCCATGATCGAATTGAGCAGGAGCCTAACAAGAGAAAGCTCCTTTAACGCCGTTTCAGAAAGCTCGACATCCTCATTATGAAGCTCTTTTGCCGTTTCGGCGATATGTACCGCATAGTCTCCCAGATGCTCGAATTCCGATACGAGCTTGTGATACTGGGTGAGGATATGTATGAAGCGATCCTCTGTGATATGAGGTGACATCTGAACAAGATAGTTGTCGACCTTGTCGGTGAGCATATCTATGTTCTCTTCCTCTTCCATTATCTCATTAAATGTATCCTCATTGAATTCAACGATGAGGTCGAATGCCTTGTCGATGCTCTCATATGCAGTTGACTGCATGATGTTTAAGACATCATAGCAGCTGTTAAGAGCAATGGCAGGCATTGAGAAGAATACCGGGTTAAGAGCAGCGATCTTGTCCTCGTACTTGTTTTTCTGTACAGGCTCTTCCTTGACCAGTTTAAACGAAAGCTTCCTGAATATGCCTACTGCAGGAAGAAGGACTATTGCGCAGGCTAAGTTAAATACAGTATTGGTATTTGCTATGCCGCCCGAGCTTAAAGGTCTGGTCCAGAGACTGTCAAGAAGTCCCATATGATGAATGATCGTGACTACTATGATCACGAGTAAACTCTTGCTCAGGTTATAAAGTATGTTTATGAGTCCTACTCGTTTTGCATCGGGCTTTGCTCCGATAGAGCAGACGATGGCTGTTGTAACGCAGTCACCGAGATATACGCCGACGATAACGATATATATCGTCCTGAAAGGTATATGCCAGGCCATCGAAAATGCCTGCAGGATTCCGACCGTGGCAGATGAGCTCTGCAAAATGAAGGCAACACCGGCACCGGCAATGTATCCGATTATCGGGTTATCGCCCATGCTCATGAATATCTTCTCGATGAATCCGCCGTTTGCAAATTCATTGACAGCACTTGTCATATTTAAAAGGCCGGAAAAGAGGATACCGAATCCTATGGCTATTCCGCCTATCCTGTCTGATTTTGAAAACTTGAAGAACATTAACAGGGCAACACCTATGATAAGTGCAAGTGGTGCTAATGTTGATGGCTGGAAAAATCTCAAGATAGAACCAGATTCGGCTTCGACATCCAAAAGTCTTATGATCTGACCTGTTACCGTCGTACCTACATTGGCTCCTATGATTATACCGAGTGACTGGTCAAGCGATATGATGCCTGCCGCCACAAGACCTGACGTGATAACGATCGTCGCCGTAGATGACTGAATGATGGCTGTGACTGCTATACCCAGCAAAAATGCCTTTACATAGCTGTCTGTCACCTTGCTCATGACGACCTTAAGCGTACCTGACGATCCTTCCTTCAGATTGTTGCCCATAAGGCGCATTCCGTAAAGGAACATGGCAAGACCGCCAAGCAGCGATATTACACTAAAAACGTACTGCATAACTACTCCTATAAGTCACAATTCGAAACTGTCCCCTTGGCCCACGGCGATCCGACATCGCATCTTCCGTGGTGATACTGCTCCCTAACAGTACCTTCCTTAACCTCTTCGGCAAACTTGACAGAAAGTCTCCCCACTCCGTTCTCCATCTTGCCGTCTATCATATCAACTATTTCATCGATCTGTTTTGAATCCATATCATACCTTTTCGTATCTTTTGAAAATCTTGTCGGCACCGCAGACATGCTTTGTTCCGTCATCGTCAACGATCACATAATCGCCCTCTTCTATGAACGTGCGTCCTCTTTTATGCGTGATATAAGGGCATACCACAGTCCCGTTGTCTCTTGTGATCTTTACAAGCCTGTCAGTAACGATCCATATCTTTGTTACTACATCGGAAAACGGTTCCCATCCGTCCTCAAGATTGCTTCCAACCTTGTATTCATATACTTCTGCTTCAATCGGGGTTCTCTTGCATCTCATATGTGCACCTCCAATATAAACAAACAATTAGCAGTAACTTTATTTCTGATTACATTATAACATATTTACTGATACTTATCTAAGTATCTCGTCTATAGTCGAAACAGTGCTGAATGTTCCCTTGTTCGCAGCTATTATCTCCTTCATCTTCTGAAGCTCAAAGTAGTTTACATAACATATAAGAGTCTTGTTCTCTCCGGCAATGGCACCGTATGAATCCATTATGGTGCATGTCTTTTTCAGTTCTTTCTTTATGGCTGATACGAGTGCATCCGGATTCTTTGTTATGATGGTTACCTGCTTGATAGCTTCAAAGTGATCGGTAAAGTGATCTATTATCGTTGTGGCTATGACATATACAAGAAGGCTTAGCAGTGCGGCATTTCTGTTTATCAGAATGAACACCGCCATGTATACACATGCATTGAATCCTATGAGGATATATGTCATGGAAAAGTTCTTTCCCGTGATGTCTGTTATCTTTCTTACGACAATGTTTGCAAATATCTCGGATCCGTCGATGCATCCGCCGTGTCTTAGGATAAGAGAAAGGCCAGCACCAAGAACCGCGCCGCCGAATACTACGGCTAGGAAATGCTCCGTATTAAGTTCAAACGGTATCTTTTCAAAGAAATCAAGGCCTACGGTATAAACAAGCGATCCCACAAGAGCCTTTATCCCGAATCTCTTTCCCAGTATCAGTATTCCGGCAATGATGAACGGCAAGAATACCAGGAAAACGCAGGCTGAAAGACTCGCTCCGGTCATCTTGCTTATTATTATCGCAACACCTGCGGTGCCGTAGTCGATGGCATCGTTCGGAAGCAGTATGCAGGCAACAGAAAAGCTTGCCATGAGTGCTCCGAGTGTTATCATGAGAAACGCGAATATATCCTCAAGCTTTATCTTTTTCAGGTACGTCTGTATCTGTGACATCTTTTTTCTTCTCCAGGGCTTTTAACAGATAGTCCTTATATACAAAATCAAGTATCGCAACAAAAGGTATGGCAAGAAGGATTCCGACAACACCGAACATCTTGCCGCCCACTATGATCGCGATAAGTATGAGCAGTCCCGAAACTCCCAGAGAGTTTCCAAACAGCTTCGGCTTTATTACATATCCGTCGAGAGTCTGCAGCACCATCGTGAAGATGATGAATATGAGTGCATCCCACGGATCTACCAGAAGCAGGATGAATGCGCCTATCAGACCTCCTATGATGGGGCCGAATGTAGGTATCAGGTTTGTTACCGCTATTACTACGGATATCATTCCGACATACTGCATTCCCATGATCGACATGAAGATCGCATTTATAACACCGATCAGTATTCCTTCGATAAGGCTGTATACGATATAGTGCGAGAGTATGTCATCGCATCTTACGATAAATGTTCTGATTGATGTATAGCTCTTCTTTGAAAACAGTGCCTTTAAGAATCTTGCAACTCCCTGTCTTACAGATGTCTTTGCCATTAAAAGGTAGATAGAGAGTACAAGTCCGAGCACCCAGTTGACCAGAGTCTTTCCCACATCGGCGCTTGTCTCGACGATGTTATCTATGTTGTCGGATA